>ERZ779626.56-NODE-56-length-78571-cov-18.294106_pt1 | contig 78571 bp, 80 predicted proteins | sample MGYA00514209_ERZ779626 | MGnify/ENA primary metagenome ERZ779626 (study PRJEB29562, sample SAMEA4376713) | mouse gut metagenome | isolation source: Cecum | study: EMG produced TPA metagenomics assembly of the A DSS colitis mouse model was used to assess the...
CTGGTATAAATTGTAACGCCTCCGTCCACAATAGGGCCGGAGGTGTTGTTATGAACAACAAACGAACATGGATCGAAAAGCTGAGCGATTTCATCTCAGGAAAGGGTTTCTATCTCGTGGTACTCATCTGTGTGGCCGCCATCGCCCTGTCGGGCTACTACCTGGTCCAGGGGGTGCGCGGCAGTCTGGACGGCGCGCTGGACCAGCCCGTGTCCGGCTCCGCCGCCATCCGGGACACGCCTACGGCGTCCCCCACCGTCCGGCCCTCGGCCAAGCCCACCGGACCGTCCGCCCCGCCCTCCGCCCAGGTCTCCGCTCCCCCCGCCATCTCCACCCCGCCCGCCTCCGCCGCGCCCTCGCCCTCCACGGCACCCGCCCCCTCCGCCGCCCCCGCGCCGCTGGTTTTCACCTGGCCGGTGAAGGGCACGGTGGCCGCCGGTTTCGCGGTGGAGACCCTGGCCTATAACGAGACCATGGGGGACTGGCGCACCCACAGCGGGCTGGACATCACCGCCGACCTGGGCGCCAAGGTGCTCTCCACCGCTAACGGCGTGGTGTCCCACATCTATCAGGACGACATGATGGGCACGGTGGTGGAGATCGACCACGGCGAGGGCCTGGTCAGCCAGTACGCCAACCTGGCTGAGACCCCCACGGTATCGGTGGGCGACACGGTGACCACCGGCGCGGTCATCGGCTCGGTGGGCCAGACCGCCGCCTCCGAGAGCGGCCAGGCCGCCCACCTTCACTTCGCCATGTACCAGGATGGAGTCCCGGTGGACCCCACCGGCTATCTGCCCGAGGGTTAGAACTAACGTTTCGCGTGAAACGCATAGCAGGGCCCGGCCCCCCGCGGGGGGCCGGGCCCTTGCATGTGCGATCCTGGGTATCGTGCGCTGCCTGCGGCGGCGGGCTTTGCCCCTCACGCCGCTCCATCCGCGCTGCTCACGACGGCTCCGCGCTTCTTATCTGTCACGCTGCGCCTGTTCGCCACGCGCGGCTTCGCTCCGTCTCGGGCAAAACCAGCCCCCGCCCTGCGGCGGCGGGGCTTTGCCCCTCGCGCCGCTCCATCCGCGCTGCTCACGACGGCTCCGCGCTTCTTATCTGTCACGCTGCGCCTGTTCGCCACGCGCGGCTTCGCTCCGTCTCGGCCCAGTCTCCGGGGCGCTGCGCACCCCTGCGCCCGGCCTCGCTTCGCTCCAAGCTCCCTCGCCGGCCGCTCCTCCGCACTTCTTACAGCACCAGCGACGGCGCGGAGTACACCCGCCCGCCCAACTCGCTGTTGAGCATGTACAGGCCCTTGGCGTCGCCGCCGAACAGCTCCATCTTGGTGATGAGGTCGCAGGCGTTCTTCTCCTCTTCCCCCTGCTCCTTCACAAACCAGTCCAAAAACTGGACGGTGCGATAGTCGCGAACCTCCTGGGCGGCGGCGTAGATGGCCCCGATGAGCCCGGTGACGTACTGCTCGTGCTCATAGGCCGCCTTCAGCGGATCGGACAGATCCTTAAACTCCTTGTCCGGCTTGGCCACCGCCTCCAGGGTGACGCCCTGGCCGTTGTTGTGGAGGTAGCGGTACATGAGCATGGCGTGGTCCTGCTCCTCCTTGGCCTGGATCTCGTACCAGTTGGCGAAGCCGTCCAGCCCCTTGGAGCTGTAGAAGTTGGCTATGTCCAGGTACAGATAGGCGGAATACAGCTCCTTATTGATCTGGTCGTTCAGCAGCTGGAACACCTTGTTATCCATGATAAAACACTCCTTATCTTTGAAGCAAGCGCTGATTCAACCCGGCTGCGGCGCAAAATCTCCCGCAAACCGCCCTTGCCGGTTTATCCAGCCCCTCCTATATTACGCGCTATGCCGCGCCTTCCACGTAACAGTATAGCATGATTTGCCCCGGTGTCAACCGTTTTCCGCCGCCCGGGCCAGCGCGTCCCTTACCTGCCCCGCGATATCCAGCAGGGCCTCCTGGTCCACCTTGCGCACCGCCCGGTCGTAGGTGTAAAGCCCGTTGGTCTCCCCCTCCACGTCGCTGAGCTGGGTGTAAACGCACCCGCACAGCCCCCTGGGGATGGAGGGCAGCACCATGCCGCCGTACATCTCCCGGATGCGGGCCGTCAGCTCCCTCTCCGAGCGGCAGCGCTCCCCGTAGCCGTAGTTTTTCCGCTCCGGCGCCACATGGCCCTCCACCCGGCGGGAGAAGCCGCCGCACTCGCTGAGGAAGAGGAACTTCCCCGGCCTCGTCCCCTCCAGCACCCGGCTGTTAAAATAGACATGCTCGCTCTCCACGTCGCTCTCCCGCTGGGCAAACCAGCCGGAGGTGGTCATGAAAAACCGGGTGGGGTCGGCTGCCTTGAGCAGGCGGTAGATGCGGTCCGAGTCGTACTGGCCCCACCCCTCGTTGAAGATGGTCCAGCCCACGATGCAGGGGTGGTTTTGCAGATGGGCCACGGTGTCCAAACAGTGGCGCTCGAAAAACAGCTTGCGCCGTTCGCTTCCGCCCACCCCCAGGTCGCCGCGCTTTTTGCTCACAAAGGTGGGGATCACCGTGTCCCGCACATAGCGGTACTCCCCTGAGTTCACCATGTCCTGCACCACCAGCATCCCCAGCCGGTCGCAGGCGCAGTAGAACGCCTCCGGCTCCACCTTGACGTGCTTGCGCAGGGTGTTGAAGCCCAGCGCCTTCATGCGCAGAATGTCCCGGTCATACTCCTCCGGGTCCCTGGGCAGGAACAGGCCGTCCTGGAAATAGCCCTGGTCCAGCACCCCATGGAGGAAGATGGGCGTTCCATTGAGGCACAGCCAGGTGTGGCCGCCGGCCTCCCGGGTGGTCACGGTGCGCAGAGCGAAATAGCTCTCCACCTGGTCGGTGGCGGTGGCGATGGTCATGGTGTAGAGGTAGGGGTCCTCCGGGGTCCACAGCCGGGGCTGGGGCACCTCCAGACGGAGGGGCGTCCCGCTCTTCCCGGCGGCGGTGAGCACTTGGCCCCCGTCCAGCGCAATGGCCAGGCTGTAGTCCGCCCCGCCGGTATCCGCCTCCACGCTCACCCCGGTCAGATCGGCCGTGAGGCGCAGGGAGGCCACCGCCCCCCGGGCCGGAACCGCCTCCAGCCACACCCCCTGCCAGATGCCGGACACGGGGGTATACCACATCCCATGGGGCCGCTTGTGCTGCTTGCCGTAGGGGTAGTCGTGGGACAGGGTATCCACCGCCTTCACCTCCAGACGGTTGGCCCCCGGGACCAGCACGTCCGTCACATCTGCGCAAAAGGGCAGATAGCCCCCCTCGTGGCGGACCACCGGCGCGCCGTTCACCCACACCTGGGCCACCTGGTCCACCGCGCCAAAGTGGAGCAGCACCCGCCGCCCCTGGGGGGCGAAGCCCTCCGGGAGGGTGAAGGCCGTCTCATAGCGCAGCACCTCCCCCACCTCCCCCCGCCAGCCGGACAGGGACGCCTGGGGCGGCCAGGGGAGCCGGATGGGCCGCCCGTTCAGGGTCCAGCCCTGGTTCAGAGGATAAAAGCTGTCCCGCCGGAGCTGAGGGCGGGGGTAGTGCCGGTCCCATGCGTTTTCTTTCATCGTATTTCCTTCCTTTTGATCGGGATCATGCCCTTTTTCACTGTACATGCGCTCCCTCTTATCATATCACCCCCCAGCGGGAATGGCAACGGTTTTTTGGTCGTTTTGTCGGGCGCCTCTGGGGGTATCCCGATTTTTTTGTGCAAAACCTAAAAATCCAGATTGACAAACCACCCCCAGCATGCTACAGTTGAAATGAGTGGATAATGATTCCTATTATTTATTATTATCACGCATCACTATAAAAGGAGGTTCCCGTATGTTGTTCCAGACCACACAGGCCCACGAGGAGCTGCGCGCCAAGATCCGCGCCTTTGCCGAGGCGGAGGTGAAGCCAGACGCCATCCTGATGGACCAGGAGAGCCGCTTCCCCGCCGGGGCCGTCAAAACCCTGGCCAAGATGGGCCTGATGGGCATCCCTTACCCCAAGGAGTACGGCGGCGCAGGGCTGGATGTGCTCAGCTACGCCATCGCGGTGGAGGAGCTGTCCCGGGTGGACGGCGGCACGGGCGTGATTCTCTCCGCCCATGTGTCCCTGGGCACCTGGCCCATCTTTGCCTTCGGCACCGAGGAGCAGAAGAAAAAGTACCTGGTCCCCCTGGCCAAGGGGGAGAAGATCGGCGCCTTCGGCCTCACCGAGCCCAACGCCGGTTCCGACGCGGGCGGCACCGAGACCACCGCCGTGGACAAGGGCGATTACTGGCTGCTCAACGGCCAGAAGATTTTCATCACCAACGGCGGCGTGGCGGACACATACGTGGTCTTCGCCGTCACCACCCCCGACATCGGCACCCGGGGCATCTCCGCCTTTATTGTGGAAAAGGGCTGGAAGGGCTTTACCTTTGAGCCCCACTATGATAAAATGGGTATTCGGTCCTCCGAGACCTGCCAGCTCAACTTCGACGACGTGAAGATACCCAAGGAGAACCTGCTGGGCAAGGAGGGCCAGGGCTTTAAGATCGCCATGGCCACGCTGGACGGCGGACGCATCGGCATCGCCTCCCAGGCCCTGGGCATCGCCCAGGGGGCCTACGAGTCCGCCGTGGAGTACGCCAAGGAGCGCGTCCAGTTCGGCAAGCCCATCGGCTTTAACCAGGCCCTCACCTTCAAGCTGGCCGACATGGCCACCAAGCTGAAGTGCGCCCGGATGCTGGTGTACTCCGCCGCCGAGAAAAAGGAGGCCCACGAGCCCTACAGCGTGGACGCCGCCATGGCCAAGCTGTACGCCTCCGAGACCGCCCTGGAGGTCACCAACGACGCAGTGCAGATCTTCGGCGGCACCGGCTTCCTCCGGGGCATGGACGTGGAGCGCATGTACCGCGACGCCAAAATCACCACCATCTACGAGGGCACCAGCGAGGTGCAGCGCATGGTCATCGGCGCGTCCATCATGGGCAAGCCCCCCAAGCGCGAGGGCGGCTCGTCCAGCGCCGCCAAAAAGCCCGCCCCCATCACCGGGGTGCGCAAGGGCCTCATCCTCAAGGAGGGGGACGCCCGCGAGCGGGTGGACACCCTGGTGGCGGCCCTCAAGAAGGACGGCTACGACTTCTCTGTGGGCATCCCCATGGACACCCCCATCGCCCAGGCGGAGCGGGTGGTGTCCGCCGGACAGGGCATCGGCTCCAAGGAGAATATGAAGCTCATCGAGGATCTGGCCAAGGCCGCGGGCGCCGCCGTCGGCTCCAGCCGCCCGGTGGCCGAAACCCACAAGTATGTGCCCCTCAACCGCTACGTGGGCATGTCCGGCCAGAAGTTCAAGGGCAATCTGTACATCGCCTGCGGCATCTCCGGGGCGGTGCAGCACCTGAAGGGCATCAAGGACGCGTCCACCATCGTGGCCATCAACAAGAGCCCCAACGCCCCCATTTTCAAGAACTGCGACTATGGCATTGTGGGCGACGTGAACGAGATCCTGCCCCTGCTGGCCCAGGCCCTGGGGCTGGAGGACAAGCAGCCCGCGCCCCCCATGGTCAAGATGAAACGGCCCCAGCCCCCCAAGCCCGAGCCCATCGGCAAGCGCTATGTGTGCATGGGCTGCGGCTACGAGTACGTGCCCGAGCTGGGCGACCCGGACGGCGACGCCGCCCCCGGCACCCTGTTTGAGAAGCTGCCCGAGGGCTGGGTCTGCCCCGAGTGCGCCGAGGCCCGGGACCAGTTCATCGAGGCGTGAGCGCTGAGCTGTTATTAACGTAAAGGAGGAATTTCAATATGTACTGTGTCCGCACTGTCACCGACAACCTGTACTGGGTGGGCGCCAACGACCACCGCACCCATCTGTTTGAGAACATCCATCCCATCCCCCGGGGCGTGAGCTACAACGCCTATCTGCTCATGGACAAATCCACCGTGCTGTTCGATACCGTGGATTGGTCCGTCTGCCGCCAGCTCATGGAAAACCTGGACCACCTGCTGGGAGACCGCCCCCTGGACTACCTGGTCATCAACCATATGGAGCCCGACCACGGCGCGTCCATTGAGGAGATCCTCATCCGCTGGCCCGGCGTGAAAATCATCTCCACCGCCAAAGCCTTTATGCTCATGCGGCAGTTCGGCTTCACCGTGGACAACCAGGAGCTCATCGAGGTCAAGGAGGGTGATACCTTCAGCTTTGGCGAGCACAACGTCACCTTCATCGCCGCCCCCATGGTCCACTGGCCCGAGGCCATGGTCACCTTCGACACCACCAACGGCGCGCTGTTCTCCGCCGACGCCTTTGGCTCCTTCATCGCCCTGGACGGCAAGCTGTTCGCCGACGAGGTGAATTTTGACCGGGACTGGATCGACGAGGCCCGCCGCTACCTCACCAACATTGTGGGCAAGTATGGCCCCCAGGTTCAGGCGCTGCTGAAGAAGGCCGGCGGCATCCTGGACCAGATCAAATTCATCTGCCCCCTCCATGGGCCGGTGTGGCGCAAGGACCTGCTCTACTTCGTGGACAAGTACGACAAGTGGAGCAAGTACCAGCCCGAGGAGCAGGGCGTGATGATCGCCTACGCCTCCATGTACGGCAATACCGAGGGCGCCGCCCAGGCCCTGGCCGCCAAGCTGTGCGAAAAGGGCTGCACCAACGTGTGGGTGTACGACGTGTCCAACACCCATGTGTCCCAGCTGGTCAGCGAGGCCTTCCGCCTCAGCCATCTGGTGTTCGCCTCCGTCACCTACAATCTGGGCATCTACCCGGTGATGCACGATTTCCTGATGCACCTCAAGGCGCTCAACTTCCAGAACCGCACCTGCGCCATCATCGAAAACGGCTCCTGGGCCGTCAAATCCGGCGACCTGATGCACAAATTCCTGGAGGACGAGATGAAGAACATGACCGTCCTGGGCGACCGGCTCAGCCTGGCCTCCGCTCTCCACGCGGACAAGGCGTCCGAGCTGGATTCCCTGGCCGACGCCATCATTGAGTCCATGGCGCAGGAGTAACCCCTAAAACAGGGCCCCGGAGGGAGTTCTCCCTCCGGGGCCTTTCGCTCCGCGCCCTTTTTTACAGCCCTACCATATCCGAAGCAGCTCAGCTCTCCATATGGCGGCCCAGAAAGCCGGCCACCGTCTGGGCCAGCTTCAGCTCCACCTCGCTCAGCGCCGGGGCGTCGCCGTCGCTGACAAAGGCCACACAGCCCAGCACGTCGCCCTCGGACAGGATGGGCACCGCGATGAGCACCCGGTACTTATCGCTGCCGTCGCACAGGGACAGGGCCTGCTCGGCCTGAACGCTGCGGCGTTCCTCCATGATCTGCTCGATCTGCGGGGACACCCGCTTGTCCACCACCTCCCGGCGGGGGACGCCGCCGGCGGCAATCACGCTGTCCCTGTCCGTGATGACGGCGGGCAGTCCCGCCACCCGGCTGATGGTGTCGCACAGCTGGGTGGCAAAGTCGGATACATCGCCCAATTGAGAGTATTTTTTGAAAATGACGCCGCCTTCCCGGTCGGTGTAGATTTCCAAGGGGTCGCCCTCCCGAATGCGCATGGTGCGGCGGATCTCCTTGGGAATCACCACCCGGCCCAGATCGTCGATGCGGCGCACGATCCCGGTTGCTTTCATGGTTTTCCTCCTGCTTCCTGCCGCGGCTTTCCGCGGCTTTGTTTATATCGTTCCAACTGTATTATCCGCAGGATTTGGAAGGGTATTCAAGTTCATCCGCTGGTTTTCTCTGGAAGCGCGCCGTTTTGTATTTGGCCTGCCCGGCAGATCCCTCCAGCGAATGTCTGCGTAAAGCCGGAACTGCCCGGTTTTCGGCGCATACCGCCATCCGAAAATCCCCTCCGGCAAAAGCTTCCGGCACATTGCCTTTCGGCACGTTTTGTGGTATTTTATAAAAAGCGCATCCCGCTGTCCCCACCATGGACGGCGCAGCGCAATAGCTGTTTCAATCAATCGGCGCCGCTGCGCGCAGGGAGGGCTGGCCCATGCGTATCATCATTTCACCCGCCAAAAAAATGGCGGCGGACACGGACACCCTCCCAGCAGAGGGACTGCCCGCCTTTTTAGCGCACACAGAGCGGTTGAAAACCGCTTTACAGGGGATGTCCCGTCAGGAATTGCAGTCCCTCTGGAAGTGCAATGACGCCATCACCGCGCAGAATGCGGCACGGCTGGCGGACATGGACCTGCACCGCCAGCTGACCCCCGCCGTCCTCGCCTACGAGGGTATCCAGTACCAGTATATGGCCCCCAGGGTGATGGAAATCCCTCAATTGGACTATCTGCGGGAGCATCTGCGCATTTTATCCGGCTTCTATGGCCTGCTGCGCCCCTTTGACGGCGTGGTTCCCTACCGGCTGGAGATGCAGGCCCGGCTGGCCATTGACGGTTGCAAGGACCTCTACGGCTTTTGGAACGGCCTTCTGGCCCGGACCCTGGCAGACGAGACGGATTTTATATTGAATCTTGCCTCCAAAGAGTACAGCCGGGCGGTGGAGCCCCATTTACCCGGCCGTGTCCGCCTGGTCGCCTGCACCTTTGGGGAGCGCAAAAACGGCAGGATTGTGGAAAAAGGCACCATGTGCAAAATGGCCCGGGGCCAGATGGTGCGCTGGCTGGCGCAGAACCATATCACTGCCCGGGCGGATATCCGGGCGTTTGACCAACTGGGGTATCGTTTTCAGCGTGAGATGTCAGACGAGGGCCACGACGTATTTCTAAAATCCGATTGACGCAAAAAGGGCTCCCCACGGCTTGCGGGAGCCCTTTTCGCGCCTATTTTTCCCCTTTGAGGTAGGCCAGCACCTCCGCCGCGTTGGTGTCCGGCTTCACCTTGGGCATAACCCTTTCGATCACACCGTCCTCGCTGATCACGAAGGTTGAGCGCACCACCCCCATGCTCACCTTGCCGTAGTTCTTTTTCTCCTGCCATACGCCGTAGCCCTGGATGGCCGTCAGCTCCGGGTCGGAGAGCAGGATGAAGGGCAGGCCGTGCTTTTCCGCGAACTTCTTGTGGGATGCGGCAGAGTCCTTGCTGATCCCGATCACCGCCGCGTTCATCCGCTTGAACTCCTCATAGGCCCCCGCATAGGCGCACGCCTGACGGGTGCAGCCGGGGGTATTGTCCCGGGGATAGAAATACAACACCACCCGCTTCCCAGCAAAGTCCGCCAGGGAGACCAGATTCCCCTCCGCATCGGGCAGGGTAAAGCCCGGCGCTTTTGTTCCCACTTCTAACATGTCGTTTTTCTCCTTATTAGATGATCTGTTTTTAGAGCAGGCTCCATTCAAAGTTTTCCCGTACCAGACGGCTGCCCGCATCAACCCCCTCCGGCAGCAGGAACATGGCCACCTGGTTCTCCACGCCGGCGTCGCTGATCATGCGGGCATAATCCCCGTCAACGGCGGTGACAGTGTAATAAACGGGTTCCATGGCAGTCACTCCTCTCCAGGAGAAAGTATACCATGCCGGAATCGGAAAATCAATTTTCAGCCGCCGGGATTTTTATTCGATTTTTGACGCGCCGGAACATAGGAAAGTGCGCCCGGCAGGCAGCCCGCCTGCGGAGCGCACTTTATTTTGCAGCAAATGATACCGGCAGCCAGTCCAGCGCCGCCTTTCCCTCACAAGAACGGATAGAGATCGTCAAATTCCGCCGCCTTCAACGATCCGTCCGTCATCACCCGGGAGGCAATCCTTGGCGCGATCTCCCCGAACTCCTGCACCCGAATCTGACACACAAACGGCCCATCTTTCGCCAAAATTGCTTTGAATTCCGCCTCCAGATCATCATCGGCAGTAAGCTCACAACTGTCTAGCCCATATGCCGCCGCCACCTTGCAAAAGTCCGGCGTCTCCAGCCCGCTGTCCGGACCAACGCCCAAAAACCGGTCATCCATGTAGTTGTGCTGGTTGTGCCGGATGAGCATATAGCCGCTGTTTTGGAACACAAACAGCTTGACAGGCAATTGATTATAGTGCAGCGTAGCAAATTCCTGCACGTTCATCTGCACGCTGCCATCGCCAGACAACGCAATCACCTGCCGCCCCTCCCGGACCGCACCGATGGCCCCAGCCCAAAAACCCATGGCGGACAAGCCGCCGGAGATCAGATAGCGCTGCCCTTTCCGCAGCTCCCAGCTCTGGGACACGATATTGCAGACGCTGCCCGTGTCCACCACAATGTCGCAGTTTGCCGGTGCGCACCGGGACAGCAGCCTTGAAACATGATAACTGTTCAAGGGCCGCTCCTGGGCATAGCCGGACAAGACATTGGGATACTGCCGCCGCATCCCCTGGCAATGGGTCAGCCATGCCGAGCGGTCCTCTTGTTTTAACCCGGCACAGCAATTGATCAGTCCCTTTAAAAATGTCCCAACGTCCATGGAGAGCTTCAAATCCACCGGCACGTCCGGCTTGTCCAGCTCCTTTTGGTCTATGTCTACCATCACTTTATAGGCATTCTGCCCAAACCGCTGCGGATAATAGCCGGTGGTAGATATAGACAGACGGCTGCCCAGAATCAGCAAATAATCACACTGCTGAATGGCAAAATGGGATGCGCGATCCCCATAGCTCCCAGGGCGGCCCACAAAATACGGGGAGTCGGAGGCAATCACGTCAATACCGCCCCGGGATACGGCCACAGGAATCTGGAACATCTGGCACAGCTGGCCCAGCAGCTCCGCCGCTCTTGCTCCGCGCACACCGCCTCCAGCCAGGATCAGCGGTTTTTCCGCCCTGGCAAGCCCCTGGGCCACCGCGGTCAAATCCACTTCTTCCACCGCTTGATCAGGCACAGGGCTCCCCTCCATCTCATTCGGAACCTGCTTATTCTGTACATCTACCGGCACATCAATCCACACCGGCCCCTTACGGCCTTCCATGGCTTCATACCAAGCCCGCTCCATCACCCGGCGGATATCGGCGGGTTCCAGCACACAGGCAAAGTATTTCACCATGGGGGATACGATGGGCTCCAGGTTCAGGCTCTGAGTGCCATGCTGGCGGACGCCGGTGTCCATCTCGTACCGAATCAGCCGCGAATTGGCCTGCCCAGTCAGCACAAACATGGGGGAGGAGTCTACAAACGCCCCTGCCACGCCGGTGATGGCGTTGGTGGCCCCGGGCCCGATGGTGGCCAGGCAAACACCGGGAATGCCCCGGGTGCGGCCATAGCAGTCCGCCGCCATGGCCGCCGCCTGCTCATGGTGGCAGCAAACTGCCTTCAGCATCTGATTGCGCTGAAGCGCGTCGGTGAGCCACATGGCGGAGCTGCCGGACACCATGTAAACGGTGTCGCAGCCCCTTTTTTGCAGAAAATCGAAGATGTATTCGGAGACTGTCATTCCATCGCTCCCTTTATTGATAGCTGTTCATGCACCGTCTGATACATTCCTGTAGATTGACCTGGGGCCGCCAGCCAAGCTGCCGGAGCTTTGTGGTGTCCGGGACAAGTGAATCTCCGGCGGTGTGTAATGTTGCACACAGCGGCCCCACGACCTCAATTTTGCCGCTCTGCTCAGCAATTTGCTGGGCCAACTCTAAAATTGTATAGGTATTTTCTTCATTTCCGATGTTATATATGGCACTTTTTCCGTTCAACAAGATGTACAGTAGCCCACTGACAAAATCCATAATATAACAGGAATCACGCACCGGACTTCCACTTCCCATTACAACGATTTCTGTTTTCTCCAAAGCCTGACGTATCAGATCTGGAAAAAACCGGCCATGTTTAAACGATTCCCCTGGCCCATGTATATTGAATGGCCGGATCACGCGGCAGTCTACACCATATTTTTCGCGGTAATCCTGGCAGAGCAGCTCACCACCCAGCTTGCTTGCAGCATAAACGGTAAACCGAGCCCCATTTTCCATTAGTGCTCCGGGAGCTGCCTCTGACAGACGCCCGTGCTGGTTTTGATAAACCGCCGCGCTGCTGAAATATATAAATGTGGAGCCGTTTTTTCTAGCCTGATCCAACAGATAGTGCGTGGCCAGAATATTGGTCTGAAACAGCCCTTCTGGATTCTTGGCATAGGCCTGCGTATTTGCCGGGCTGGCTGCATGGATGATTATATCCGGCGCAAAATCATGGGGCAAAAATTCCCCCGTGATATCCCCATCAATCCAGTGAATACCAGGTATTGATACCTTTGTTAGAGAACCCGCCCGCCGGAACAGCTTAAGATTCAAGTTGAGATCCTTTTCGCTCCCAAGCTTGCTGAGCATTGTGGCAAGGTAGCTACCGACAAACCCGGTGGCCCCAGTGCAAAAAATTCTGGCACCCCTTAATTTGGCCCAAGGCAAAGGAAGCAGACTAATTTTACCAAAATCCTCATTGATTATTGCGCTGGCCCCCAAACTCCTCACTCCAAACATTCAATATGTGTCATGGGCTCATCTTTTTAACGTGGCAGGATAAGCCCAAATTTTGAATCTGATCAGCAACCTCGTCCGCATACAGAGAGGTTGTAATTAAAATTGTCCCAGAAAATTTATCTTCTGCCAATTTTTCTGGAATGTTAATCGGATATCCCAAGACGATTTTTCCTTGATGTAACGGATTGCTGTCAATTAGGTATTTGATATTCCACCGTCCTCCGACTTCCTTAAGCAGTTGCCGCGCAAAATTGCCCATGCCCCATATAGCGACTTCTTCTTGGGGCGGAATGATATTCTCATAGCGGCTCAGGTTTGCTTCAAACTCTGATGCGTATTTCTTGAGAGTAAGGCCACAGCCGCTTCGCGCAAGGCTCGGCTTTTGAAACACGCCCACCACACAAGGATACACATCCTGTTCCGTGCTGAAATGGATATTTTTATGAATGATATTCACAATCCGCAGGCCATTTGTACTTGCCAGATTGCGCATTGATGCCTCATCAAAATACCCGATATGCTCATAATTAAACAGACAGATGGGATAATCGCTGAAGTCCTGGAATCGTCCGGCATCAGGCACTTCAATGTATAGATGTCCTCCCGGCTTCAACATCTGGCTCATATTCCGCATTGCCCCCTGAACATCATAGATGTGCTCCATCACTTGGGTGAGGCAGACGCAGTCAAATTGCTCCGTTAATGGCTTGTGGATTTGGTCTGATATGGCACTGGAAAAAATCCCTCCTAAGTGTGTCCGAAATCCCCTTTGAGCTAAGTTGTCCAGCGATTCTTTACTCAAATCCAAAGCACTCAAGTTCTCAAAGCCCAGCTTTTTCAATTCCTCCAGCAGGAGTCCGTTCGCGGAGCCAATTTCCAAAATTGAGGCATCTCTGGACGCAAATGACGAAATTTCCTTTGCCCGCTGTGCATAGACATCGCCGGAATGATCATCCGTCACTGTTCCATATGTAACCCCCAAATTGTCATATACAGAGCATTCAGAATAATACTCATCATATATGCTTTGCGATGTGGCAATATCAGAATATACAAATCCGCAGGCAGTGCATGAAACAATGTCAAATTCCTGTGGAAGCTTATTGAACAAAATCATTTCATCCTGATAATGATACACAAATTCAGCACGGGTGCAGCCGCATATCGGGCATACCCGGTGTGTCCGACTGTAATTTGGCACATTCATCCATGAACCTCCTCATTTAATTTCCATAAAACACAAACGACAAATGGTGCATATAGGATCGTAAATAGACCCTATATCCCGCCTCCAGCATTCGCTCCGGCACTTCCCAGAAGTCCCAGGTCTTGTGGTACCCCGCAATCAACAGCCTAGGGTGCCAGCGGCGAATGGTCTCCTGTGCCCCCTCCAGCGCCGCCAGCTCCGAGCCCTCAATGTTCATCTTGATGGCTGTAGCCCGCCGTCCGTCTAGCAGCTTGTCGATGGTGACCGCCACGGCCTGCGTCTCTCCATAGGGAACGGCAAAGCTCCCCGGGCCATGCAGAGCGTAAAGCGAAACCTCTCCCCCCTCGTTCCAGGCCGCGCACGGAGACAGGGTGAGCTTCTCCCTCAGCGCGCCCGGCAGCTGCTCGGCAAAGCATTCCAGACGCTTATAATTGGCCGGGTCAGGTTCCATGGCATAATACGCCCCGATCCTATCTCCAGTCAGCGCCAGAAGATCCCGCAGTGTCTGCCCATCAAAGGCCCCACAGTCCACAAAATGCTCCCCAGCAGACGGGGTAAACAGCTCCTTGGGAAAGTACTTCTCCTCCTGGGCCAGAGTTGGGATCTCCGGCCCATCGCCAAACAGCCGAAAGGTAAGGATGTTGGCATAGATTTCCTGGGAGCGCCCCTCTGCCAGTTCCCTGTAAACCCGTGCAATCCTCTCCCTGTTCTCCCATATGCAGTCCACATCGGGACAGGATGGCAGATTTCCTGTATTGTCCCCCCGGAACAGGGCAAAGCAGCGGCGCAGGGCAATATAGTCCACCACGTTAACGCAGCCGCAGTCGTGGAGCCGCCGGTGAACGCCGCTGTGCCCCCCCTCTCGCAGCGCCTCGTCAAAGCTGCGGCAGTAGGCATGTCCATCAGTATTGATACAGACAAATACCAAAATATTAGCACCAAAACGCTCCGTCAGCGCCTGGGGCGGCACCACTTCCAGCCCCATACATATCGTGCCCCACTTTTCCAGCGCTCCATCGGCAAAGCACAGCGGTTCAATGTCCGCACGCCGCAGAGCCAGCAGCAGGGCAATCCCACTGCTTCCCGCACCGTAAAGCACCACACCTTCATAACGGCTCAGGGCCAGTTTCAGCTCATCCACCGTCTGTTCCAGCCGAGGACGCTCCCGCTCAAACCGATCAAAAATTTCTCCAATCACACCGTTCATTTCCCGTCACTCCACCGCCTCCACATATTCGCTGCCACCTTTTGGGGGGACAGGCCGAAATAATCCAACTGATACTCCCGAGAACCTGTCACCATGGCGAAGGAGTCAGGTACACCATACCGATGGAATACTGCCGGACGCTCTCCCCGTTCCGCCAGCAGCTCAGCCACAGCGCTGCCCAGCCCGCCAGTTATCCCATGCTCCTCCATGGTGAACACTGCCCGGTGCCCGACAGCGCAGGCCAAGACCGTCTCCTCATCCAGCGGCTGCACCCGAGGCACACTGTACAGCGTCACCGAGCACCCCTGCTCTTCCAGAAGCGACGTTACCTGCACCGCCTCCCGCAGAATAGTTCCGCAGGCCAAAATCGCAATATCCCTCCCCTGTGCCAGGGAAATCGCTTTTTCTACCGGCGCGTCCACCGTGCCCTGATGAATCGGTGCATCCACACTTCTCCCAATCCGAATATAAGCTGGGAGCTGCCGGCGGTAGGCAGTCATCATCACCGCCTCCATCTCCGCCGGATCAGCGGGACAGTATACATCCATGTTGGGAAATGTCCGCATCATGGCAATGTCCTGAAGGGCATGATGGGTTGGTCCAGCACTGCCGTAGGCAAAACCGCCCCCCACCCCAACTAAGATCACCGGGTTCTCCTGGTAGCACACATCCAACATGATCTGCTCCGCACTGCGCAGCGTCATAAAGGACACCACATTATAGGCGAAGGGCTTCATTCCTGCCGCAGCTAACCCTGCGGCAAAAGATACAAAACTCTGCTCCGCAATGCCCACATTCACAAAACGCGGGCCGAACTCCGCCTCAAAGGGCTCCATCACAGAAAAACCAGTGTCCCCGATCACCAGCATAACCTTTGGATCCTCCCGGGCCAGGCGGGATATGGTCTGAACAAATGTACTCCTCATTGGCTCAACTCCTCCAACGCCTGTGCAAGCTGCTCCTCATTGGGCGACTTGAAATGCCATTCCAAGCGGTTTTCCATAAACGATACGCCCTTGCCCTTTACCGTATTCGCGATCACCACAGTGGGCTGGACCGATCCGTCCAGTCCCGAATGGGAAAGCAGCGCCTCCAGTGCAGCATGGTCGTGTCCGTCCACCTCCACAGCGTTGCAGCCGAAGGCCCGGAACTTTTCCGCCATGTCCCCCATGTTCAGCACCTCTTGATCGCTTCCATAGGACTGTAAGCGATTGCGGTCCACAATCATCACCAGGTTGTTCAGCGAGAACCGGGCAGCGAACATGGCCGCCTCCCAGACACTGCCCTCATTGCACTCCCCGTCCCCCATCAGCACAAAAACCCGGCCACCCTGTCCCTGGAGCTTCTTAGCGTAGGCAATGCCCGTACCCACATTGGCCCCGTGCCCCAGAGAGCCCGCAGACATCTCCACTCCGGGAACCACAAATTTACGGGTGTGCCCCGCGTAGTTTTCTCCGTCCACCACATGGAGCTCCAGATCCTCCATTGGGATCAGCCCCGCATAGGCCAGCGTAGTGTAAAAGGTGGCTGCAATGTGCCCCTTACTCAGCAAAAACACGTTGCGATTCGGGTCGTCTAGGTTTTCCGGCGTCAGTCCCAAAATTTTGGTGTACAGCACCGCCAGAATATCCGCCGATGAGTAGCCGCCTCCAATATGTGAATCCCGGGTACGCATCAGCGTCTTTGCCACGTGCATCCGTACCGCCCGGGCAAATTCTTTCGGATCGCCGATCATCACGATGTCCTCCCCTCTCTTCGGTGGATTTCCTCCGCCATATCCAGCCCGCGGCCCACCGCCTCGTCCATATTGTAATATCGAAAGTCCGCCAGCCGCCCTGCCGCATAGAGATGGGGAACCTGTTCCAGCAACTCCCGGTAGCTTTGATGGCGTGCCTTGGACTGCTCTGTCAGTACCACATAGTATGGCTCGTCCTTTGCCCCCTCCATGGGTCCGGGCTTCTCTCCCACCAGCAAAGTCCTGTCCATCCGCGGTGGATTGCCCGGCAGATGGCGGTAGTCCGTTCGCCGGGTCCACGGAATATCCTGCTCCGGGTAGTACATAGCCAGGCAGGGCAGTCCCTCTTCAACGGCGCAGTATTCCATATCAAATCTCAGCGTGCGGTAGGGAAGCTCTCCCCTCCGCCAGGAAAACAGCTCATCCAGTCGCCCGGTATAGAGAACGGCGTTCCACGCTCGCCCGCTTTTCCAAATAATTTGCCCTGCTGAAACATCCAGCAGCTCCGAAGCATCCCTGCCGGTCAACACCTCAATGGCGGGATGATCCAAAACAGATTGGAACAATGCGGTAAAACCATCTTCCGGCATGAACTGAAAACGCTCCGGGCGGAACTCCTCTCGATCCTCCAGATAGACCGGGGCCCGGGCGGTCACCTCCGGCGACAGCTCCTCCGGGCGCAGCCCCCACTGTTTCTGATTATAGGGAGCGCAGTCACACTCGTACAGCCGCCGACCGGCCCGCCTGAGCAGCGGATCACTAGCGTTCATCAACTCCAGTACAGTAACTTGCTCCCGGCCTGCAAATTCCCGGCCTAAGGCAAATCGTACTGACTCTCCATCCTCCGGCATCAGGCGCCGCAGCGTCTCCGGCTGAAAGGGCATGGGGTGGCTGTCCCCTTCAATCCACACCCGCAGCGCACACCGAAAGGGCGTCCACCGGGCAAAGGGTGCCAGAAACTCCCACACCCGGTCCTGCCCAGTAAAAAAGATGTGGGGACCATACACATGATATAGAATGCCGTTCTTGTCCCGCCGGTCATATGCGTTGCCACCCACATGATCCCGCCGGTCTATAACGCTCACCTGCCAGCCGTACTCCGCCAGACGGCGGGCGGCAGACGCGCCACAGCAACCCGCACCCACAATCAAAGCCCTCATCCCTGCGTCCCCTGAAGGCGGCTTCTGTATTGTTCTACCTGCTCCCGGCACAACTGCGCCGGGGAGGCATAACCCAGTCCCCTTTGAAACGCAGCGGCCTGGGCCAATGTCTCCTCCAACGTATACTGGGGCTGCCACCCCAAACATTCCCAAGCTTTTCCGCTGTCCAATCGAAGCAGCTGTGTCTCGCCGGTGCACCCCTCTGTCCCCAGCTCATACCTCGCACCGGGAAAATGGGATGCCAGCAGTTCCGCCACTCTCCCCACTGTCTGGAACCCATCGGGGGCGGGGCCGAAGTTAAAGGACGTATCCCCCGTCACCCCGCCTTCAGACAGCACCTTGCCCAGCGTCAGGTATCCCCAGAGTACGTCCAGCACATACTGCCAGGGGCGGACAAAGCTGGGATTTCGCAGTTTTGCAGGGCGGCCAGAGGAGAAACAGTCCAGTAGATGGGGGATAAGCCGGGTTTTGTTGAAATCTCCTCCTCCAATGGTGTTGCTTGCCCGGGCAGTGGCTATGGGCATATCTGGGAAGGAAATTCGGTAACACTGCGCTGCCAGATCCTGACATGCCTTGCTGGTGGAATATGCCTCCGCCGCTCCGAAGGGATCGGTCTCCTGACAGGGCTTGCCCTTCAGTTCCTGGGCATAACACTTGTCGCTGGTAACCACCACAATGGGAACACGGCGTTTACTGCGGCGAACCGCTTCTAAAATCCCTACCGTTCCCATCACGTTAATTTCAAAAATATCCGCCGGATCCTCGTAGGAGCCATCTAAATACGCGTGGGCCGCCAGATGGATAATCATGTCCGGCCGAAATTCTGCTAGAGCCCGCTCTACCCCGGCATGATCCCGAACATCTGCAAATATCTCATCCGCCACCGGCGGACGGGCGGTTTCATACAAACACCCGGATCGGGGCGGGAGGGCATAGCCATAGGCCTCCGCCCCCATGGCGGACAGTAGCCAGCACAGCCACGCCCCCTTGAATCCCGAGTGGCCGGTCACCAGCACCCGCCTGCCCTGGTAAAACTCTTCGTGAGACAGCACCCGTTTTCCCCCGTTTCCTCAGCTTTTCCTTCTCCATATGCTGAATTTGCCCAAGGATTGCAGTAGGCTCTTCGCCTCGCCGCAATTCTGAAGCCCCAAAGCAGCCGCCAGCCCCTCAGCAGTTGTTCCCCACGACTCATTGTTTAGGTAAATTGATCTCTCCAGCACCATCCCATTTCGTGAAAGCTCCGCGCTCAGCACGCCGTCGTTGACAATGCGCAGGCTGAGATTTTCCTCCGGGTCACGAAGGAATATCCCCTCCTCCGGCGGCTTTCCTGACAGTGCCGCACTCAAATTGGATACGCTGTAAAAGTTTTCACTCTGGACGATAAGCAGTCCTCCAGCCTTCAATCTGCCGGCCGCCGTCTGGAGCACATTCCGCAGATCGATGCACCGTCCAAGATTACACCCCACAATAGCGAGATCATACTGCCCTTCCAGCACCTGGTCTTTCTCCTGCAACAGGCCGCCACGGCGGAACAGTCCTTGCGCATCGTCCAGATACCCTTTCTCCTCGGTCAGGGCGTCCACCGTTACCTCACTGCCCCCACAAGCCCTCAAGCGGTTGGCCAGCGCAAGCACACTCTCGCCAAACATCGGGTTCAGCGCCAAGATCCGCACAGGGCCCGAAAAGGATAGTGAAAAATTACTCAACGCCGCGCAAAGATCCATGCCCAGCGAGGCCCAACCATCCACACCATACTTCTGACGGAATTGGTCCCGTCCCAGATCCATCACCTGGAACTGGCCCGCCCCGATGGTTGCGGAGCCATAGTGGTGAACAAACACATCCTTACAGAGCACCTGTCGGTAGCCCATGCGGCGCAGCACTGTGCTGTGATCGTCATCGGCAAACATATCATAGCAAAACATAGGATCAAACGCCAAACGCATTTGCCGCAAAACCTGAGGGCGGTAACATGCCATGATCTGGAACAGCCGTGTCCGGTCCTCCCATTTTCTTGGATTGCAGTGGTTATAACCCTCGGCAAAGGAAGTCATCCCTATAAGATCATTGTTCGCGTAGGGTACGGAAATCGCTTGAAAATTACTTGCCGAATTGCACACGGGCACCGCTATGGCAATGCGGGGATCGCTCTCCATGCACCGCCAAAGGATCTCATCGAACCTAGGCGTGGAGATCACATCATTACTGACGTACAAAAGGTATTTCCCCTCTATGTAATAAGGCGCCATTGTGAAGATCAGGTTGCCTGCAGCAGAAGAGCCCATATTGTGAGGATAGTAAATTTTCTTCACATGCGGCAGTCCCTCGCACCATGCGGTGGTCTCAGGATCACTGCCATTGTCAAACGTAATCAGTTCATAACTGTGGCCTTTTGTATGGGCCTCAATGGCGTCCAAGCACTCCTTAGTCATCCTCTGATTGCCGTAAAACAGCACGACGACAGAAAAATCGTATCGGTATTCCTGAGTCTCCTCCCGCTTCGGCAGTTCTCGAATCTGCCGGATACGGTCCCACTCTTGAACATGCCAGTCCTTCAGCGCCTCCTCATCTACCGCGCGGATCAGAAAAAACTCCGCATAACGCCTCCAAAACAGAAATAGCGGAACAAAGGTGCAGGTGAACTGCACCCGCGCTTCCTCCGCATTCCCTTTATCCAGCAGAGCTGAAACCCGCCCAACACTCAGCGGCGCATTTAGGCCAATCTCCTTGAGTTTGTTTTTCAGCGTGATTTGAGGTGTCAGCTGCTCAACAGCAGATGCGATAGCTGCGCACAGCGTATGCAGATCCTCCAGAAGGTATCGGTTTTCCGCCATCTCATGTCTGCTTAAAAAATTGATCGCCTCTTCCCCTGTTTCAAAGAGCTCAAATATCTGCGAAATCAGCATCTCTCCCGTGTTTTGTTCCATCCGTCATTCTCCTGATCTTAGAAGCCGTACCAATAGCCTCAGCACCCGGCTTTGCGGCCAAAATTGCCGCCGGCCGCGCTGAACAATCTTGAAATACACAAAGTATTCCCGCGATTTTTCGCCTTGCCAGCGGCAATTTTGACGCGCGAATCTGAATGCTTCGGCTATTGGTACAGCTTCTTATATTTTACAGCCTGCGGAATACTCACTTTTTGCCGAGCACCGCCGCTATTGCAGATTCTCTGGAAACAGCGGCAAATCTGTTCCATACAGCACCTTTGTTCCATACCGATCAGCTAGGCAAGAGCGGCGAACAGTGCCCTCACTGCGCGTTGCAATATAATAATCCGCCCCTTGCATCAGAATGTGTTCATCCAATGTAACCCCTACCTGAAATGTGACGCAGCTGTCCCTCGCCTCATATTTTTCCAGAATAGCGCTGACCGCACGAATATTTTCCTTTGTTGAGAGCTGTTCAGGAATATAGATTAAAAGTTCCACATTTGGCCGGTCTTTGGAAAAATACTCCTCCAGTACCTTGGGATAGAGCGGAAACGGTTCCCCCACGTCAATGGGAAACAACAAGGTATTAGAGCCATGCCCCTCTCGGGGTGTGGCTCTAATACCTTCCGCCTGCGGAAGGTATTTTTCGACAAACGCTTCTACGGGCAGATAAAAATCCTTTTTGCGTTGCCGCTGTATCCTTTCGTCCCAATCCCACCACGCGATTTTTTGCAGTGCGTCAATGATATCCTTGTCGAAGCGATAGCGCAAAACTCGGGCCGGATTTCCTCCAACAACCGCATAGGGCGGAACATCTTTTGTCACAACCGCCTTTGCCGCGACAATACATCCATTGTGGAGCGTTACGCCGGGCATGATGGTTGCATCCGTAGCCACCCAAACATCATTTTGCATGATGATTGAGCCGCGCCGACGGGTTCTGCCTCCCATCAGCCCACCCAAAGATTTCAAATCGCCCTGCACAACCGAATTAAAATCGTGATCCAAATCAATTATCAGCAAAACGCCGTCCGCAACAGAGGTCCCCTTTCCAATCGCGATACAGTGGCATCCCACTTCAGGACTCATGTTGATTCCAGAGTGAATTTCAGCCTGTACAATATAGCTGTCCCGATCAATAGACAGCAATGGAAATCCATCCAACGGGTTCCCACCGGCTGAAATGGTGACGTTAGTATAACGTTTTATCCCCTCCGATGGATTGACCGTTATGCTTTGAATCACAGGAACTGCCCCCTATCCGCCTAATTAGTTTTGCCACTCCGGGGAAAACTGCTTTCCAATCTGCAAAAACGACTCCTTTTTATTCCAATTGGCATAGGAAGACTGATAGCAGTTCCGACAGGACTGCGCCATCTGCACTCCGTTGACCCGTTCGCGGTGCTGCCGGTACTCCTCCGAGTTCCACATCTCCAAAAAGCTCTCATACTTCTGGAAGGTGAACAGCTTCTCCGCAGTGGACATGCACGGCCGCACAAAGCCATCCGACCCCAGGAAAAAGTCTCGCCATGCGGTATAGCAGGTCTTATGGCACTGCTCCCCGGCAGGGTCGTCTCCAACCAAGTGGGGCAGCTTCAGCGACACGCCACACTTCCGCCCTATCTCCACCGCCGCCTGGAACACCTCCTGGGTTCGGGCCATCTTGTCATAGAGCACCTCAGGAGCCATTCCCTCATCAAAGGCCGTGAGGTACACTGCTTTTACCTCATCCAATCCCACCTCTCCAGCCAGCCGCACCAGCTCCGGCAGCTCGCCTAGGTTCTGATCCATGGCAGTAAAGACAAAATTCATGTAAGGAAATTCCAAACCGTGGGCAGCCTTGTACTCCGTAATAGCAGATATGTTCTTCAATATCTTATGGAAATCCGCACCCCGGCGGATCTCCTCGTTAGTCTCGGCGCAGGCTCCGTCCATACTCACGGCAATAATGTCGGTCTGTGTGCGGAAAATGCCGTCAAACAGCTTATCCAGACGCATCCCATTGGTGCAGAAATACTTCCGCAGGCCCAAGCGGTGGGCCCAGTCCAAAAACTCTGAGAAATGGGGGTGAACTGTGGGCTCCCCCCATCCCATCAAGGTAACCTCCTCCACCTGTGGAGCCACTGGCTCGAAATACTTCAGCCACTCCATCTGGAACCATGTGGGCTGGAACTGGGCGGAGTTCCGTCCACACATCTTACAGTTCAAATTGCAAGCATTGGTTAGTTCAAAAACAAACCGCCGGGGCATGGATTCCAAGACCAGCTTCCCTGCAAGCGCCTCCTCCTCATTTTTTTTGCTATTTGCCTGCCGCTCTTCCGTCAGCGGACGGGTTAGGCGCAGATCCAACGTTTTTGCCCGCAACAACTTTGACTCTTTCATTCCGCTTCTCCTCTCAGCCACGGCGCCCATGGCGCGCTTCCTTTATTCCAAACCGCTTCCAGCTGACTGCGGTCCCGCTGAGTGTCCATGCACTGCCAGAAACCGTCATGCTTGTAAATGCCCAACCGGCCGTCATGGGCCATTTTTTCCATCGGTTCCTGCTCCATCACACAGCGTTCATCCACGCTGAGATACTCAAACACTCCATGCTCCATCACCATGAAGCCGCCATTGATCCAACCGCCATCCTCCTTTGCCTTCTCTCGAAAGCCGGTGACGGTCTGCCCTTCCAGATCCAGCACACCAAATCGTCCTCCCGGCTGAATTCCGGTGAGTGTAACGGTCTTTCCCGACTCTTTATGCTGCTTTAGCAGTTCATTTAGATCCACATTGCTCACCCCATCGCCGTAGGTGAGCATAAAGGTTTCCTCTCCAAGATACTTCTGTACCCGTTTCACCCGGGCACCAGTCTGGGTATTCAGTCCCGTGTCCACCAGTGTTACTCTCCAGGGCTCGGCAATGTTGGAATGGACCGTCATGCGGTTTTCGTCAGAGAAATCAAAGGTCACATCGGAGCGGTATAGGTAATAATCCGCAAAATACTCCTTGATGATATGCCCCTTATAACCACAGCAGATAATAAAATCGTTAAAGCCAAAACTGGAATAGTATTTCATAATGTGCCACAAAATGGGTTGGTCGCCAATGGTAATCATAGGCTTGGGCTTCAAATGGCTTTCTTCGCTGATGCGGGTACCCAAGCCACCAGCTAAAATTACAGTTTTCATTGCATAGCGCCTCCTTGCGCATTGCGCCGTATATGCTTGAGGGGCAATATTATCAATACTTGATATTTTCCTTGATGTGATCCAGCTCAATCGCATCAAAATCATCCTCAGGCTCTGGGTCATAGATCTTCTCTCACGTCAGCATAGAGAAACTTTCTGCGTATTCACTTGGGGCAGGTAGATCAGGCCATCGATGTCAGTATCGGCCTTTACCTCAAAACCAGCACCCAAGCTCCTCCGTCCTGACTGTCTCCGTATAAGTCTGCCCCTGGTAGATTGGCTCCGTATAAACGTAATCTCGGCCGGCCCCACCAAAAGCGCAATGATCCATATGGTTGGCATGATTTTCCAAAAGGGCGCTGAAAATCCCCGTCTCAGCCGACTTATCATTCTGAGAAAAAATACTACCACCGCCCTAACCGTATCAATCATACAGTCAGCGCTAGATCAACTCATATTCATCAATGTAAGCAGTCAATTGGGCACGGCCCAATTGCTTATGCTCCAAGGTATCATTTAGTATGCTCACTGCAGCTGTCTCCCCGCCACCGGCGGCTCAAGGCCCTCAATGAGATACGCCACCTTCTGATACGCCTCGCTCTGCTTCAGCGCCGCCACCGCCGGATCATCCGGGGAGAACCTGCCCAAGACCGCCCGAATCTGATCCGCCAGGGCGCTCAACTCCTCAGACGGACTCTTTAACGCCTGGGTACTGTCCAGCAAAAATTCTACCATCTCCTTTGCGGCCCCACAGAGTGCCAGCCCCTCCCGCAGCAGCCGTACATAGCCCGCCGCGTCCCCGGCATTCAGCGCCTCAAACGCCTGGGCGCAGTAAAAACCAAAGCGATGCAGCGGCGGAAGGGCAAATATCCGCTCTGCCTCGAACATCTCTGGCATATAGCAGCGCGGCAGAACCTTCCCCTCAATTTCTGCGAACATCCGGGCCAGCGCCATGCCCTGTTCTGCGCTCTGCTCCTTTGCCGTCCAAGAATATGTACGCACGGCCGCCAACGCCAGTGACTCCGACCACATCAGCTCCTGCCACCGGCCACCGTCGAAGCCGCCTGCAAGACGCAGAGCCAGTGTACAGAAATCCGCGCCCCTTTTGGCAAGCCGGGACGCAATGCTGTTCATCTCCTCTATATTCAGCGGCCTCTCCGGCAGCGGGAAGCGGGCCCCGCACTCCAGCGCGTGGGCCAGGGCATGGATGGAAAAGCCGTTCCAGTCCTCTACCTCGTTTAATACCGCCTCCATTTCAGGGACGGTCTCCATATCCATGACTGCGGCCGCGCGGCCCAGGTCGCACTGCTCCCGCAGGGGGAGATACAGCGTGTACGCATGGCGGACAAAGTTATCGTTGCTCTTTTCCGCCTCTCTGTTTTTGTCTGGGAAGGTTCCACCCGCCACCTGGAGGAACGCCCTTTTCCGCTGGATATTATTCTTGCGTTCCTCCTCCGGCCGGTTGACCTCCTCCCAAATCCCGGTGACGACAGCGGCCGTATCAAGGGTGCTCTTAAAGTGGATATCCTGGAGATGCCCCATCAGCCCGGCGATTTGGCTGTGGTTCAGCAGGGAATAGTTCAGTCCCCTTGCCAGGTCAAGGGCCTCCTCCTCGTGGCCGCTGTTACAGCATACGCCGATCAGGGCGATCTTCGCCTTGCACTCGGAGAAAGGCGTGGCCATCTCCAGCGGGCTCATCATCTGCGCCAGCGGGTCCGCCCCGTTCCGGCATTCCTCCAGCTCCTGGAGGTAGAGCCGGCCCCGACGGATGGCCTCCTCGGCATCTTTTTTCGTGTTCCAAATGTGTGCGAATGCAGCATACTGCACATCCAGGCGGGTAAACATGGAATGGGGGAACATTTCCTCCGCCAGCCCCAGCCATTCCTCCAGCTCCGGGAGCGACAGCTGCTGCGCCTTATAAACGGCAAACCGCAGCACGGGCGGACCCAGGCGCTCCCACCCGGATACCTTCTCCTTGACCAGCCCGACCGTCCGGCGCAGATGCCCCAAATAATCCGGCACCATTTCGGCAGAGCCGGATTCAAGCAGCTGCATACACAGCAGCAGGTTATCCGGTTCCTCCTCCAACCCCTTGCGGATCAGCCGCACATTCCGCTCCTGCTTCGCCTTACCCACCGTGTCGTTCAGCCGCATCCCCACATACCCGTCGTGGTGCAGAATGGTTTTACCCAGCGGGAGCACCGGGATCTCCGAAGCCGAAATCACAAGATGCTCGTGGATCGCGCCCTCAAAGTGCAGGCCGGGAACCATACGCACAATGCGCGCCGCCGCAAAATCCGAATAGTCCCCTTCTAATTCATAGTTGCCGTAATTGCGCACCACCACGGTAGCGCCCATTTCAGGCCGTTTCTTGCTCCCGCGGAGAAACCGCACCAGCTCCGACACGTCCTCGTCCAGGTACTCATCGGTATCCACAAACATGAACCACTTTCCCGAGCAGCGCTTCAGCACAGAGTTGCGGGCGGCGGCAAAATCATCAATCCAGGGGAAGTCGATGAGGATATCGGCGTACTTTTCCGCCACCTCCCGGCTGCCGTCGGTGGAGCCGGTGTCCGCAATCACAAGCTCTGCAGGCACGGCGTCCCGCAGGGGCTGAAGGGCTTTCAGGCACCGCTCGATGCAGCGGATATCGTTTTTAAAAATGATTCCAATGGATATCAGGGGGGTAGGCATAGCAATTTTTCTCCTTTCCGGCTTTGGGGCGCATGGGAAAAACGCCGCTTCCGGCGGCTTTCCCACGGGTCCCATCATGAGAAGACGGGGGCGGGCAAGCGCCCGCCCCCGTCCTGATGCGTTGGGCTTGTGTGCCTTGCGGGGTGTTGGCAGCTTCTTACTGGAGCAGCTGGAGCACGCCCTGGGGCACCTGGTTGGCCTGAGCCAGCATGGCCTGAGCGGACTGGATCAGGATGTTGTTCTTGGTGTAGGCCATCATCTCCTCGGCCACGTCCACGTCGCGGATGGTGGACTCGGCGTCCTGGATGTTCTCGGTCATCACGGACAGGTTGTTGATGGTGTGATCCAGACGGTTCTGGGTGGCGCCCAGGGTACCACGCACGTCGGACACCGTGTTGATGGCCGCCTTGATCTTGTCAATGGCGACAGCCGCACTATCCTGGTCAGCAATGCTGATGGAGTCAATGTCCAGGGAATCGCAGTGCATGTCCTGGATGTTCACCTTCAGCTTGTTCCAGTGGTCGGCGGTGTCGCCGATCTGCAGGGTCAGGCCCTTGGTGGGGTCACCGGCCTGGGTGCTGGTGAAGGTGACCACGCCGCTGTGGGCGTCGCCCTTGACGTTGGCGTTCCAGCTGCCGTCAGGAGCAGTGCCGGCGCCGCCCTTCAGATCCCACTCGGTGCCATAGTCCACCTGGCCCTTGCGCTCGGTCAGGGTGATCACGCCGTCGCCCTGGGTGGTGACGTCGAACTTGCTGGACTTGTTGCTGTTGACCAGCTTACTGAGCTCTTCGCCGGCCTTCTTGAGCAGATCGGCGTCGCCCTCCTCGTACTTGGACAGGTCGATCACATTGTCGCCGGTGGCCTTGCCGTCCTTGCCCACCTTGAAGGTGTACTCGGTGCCGCCGATGGTCAGCTTGTTGCCGTCCTTGACCATATCGGCAGTCAGGGTGAACTTGCCCTGGGCCACCTTGTTCATGGCCTCGATGGCAGCCGGGGTATCCACGTGGAGGCCCTGGTCCCAGCTGTTGTTGCCGTTACCTACGTTAGAGGTAATGGTGACCTTCATATTGGCGCTGGTCATGAGCTGATTGGTGCTGGTGGGGGCCTTCTGCTGGGTCACGGTGATCTTGGTGCCGTCGACGGTCACGGTATAGGCGGCATTGGCGATGGTAACCGACGTACCGCCGCTCACTGCGGTGGCAATCGCAGCGGCGACAGAGGCGGCGGACGCCTTGCCGTCGGTGAGGGCCACAGTAGCGGTAACGGTCGCACCGCCAATATTGATGCTAAGCGTGGCCGAAGTAGCCGTCCCAGCGCCGCTGATCTCAAAGTCCTTGACATCGAAGGAGTAGACGCCGGCCGCGCCGGCCGCGCCGCTCTGGTCGCCGTCGGCCACCGCAGTCACGGTCACATCATTGACAACCTCAGTGCCCGCGCCGTCCATATCGCCGTTGAGCAGCTTGATGCCGTTGAAGTTGGCGCTGTCGGCGATGCGGTCGATTTCGTCCCGGAGCTGGTCCATCTCCTTCTGGAGCTGGAAGCGGTCGGTCTCGTTGTCGTAGGTGCCGTTGGCGGACATGGTCGCCAGCTCCACCATACGGTTGAGCATGTCGTGAACCTCGGTCAGGGCGCCCTCGGCGGTCTGCACCAGGCTGATGCCGTCCTTGGCGTTCTTCTGGGCGGTCTCCAGGCCGGTGATCTGGGCGCGCATCTTCTCGGAAATGGCCAGACCGGCGGCGTCGTCGCCGGCGCGGTTGATCTTGTAGCCGGAGGAGAGCTTCTCCAGGTTCTTCTTCATCGCGGACACGTTGTTGGTGTAGTTGCGGTAGGCACTCATAGCCATAATATTGTGCTGAATGCGCATGATACAAACTCCTTTTATAAAATTATTTTGTGTGCCTGGGCCTTCCTTTGCCGCAGCACATAGAACCTCCGGCCTGACTGGGCGGCCTGGCCTTGGCCGCGCGGTCTGTCCGGCGCTGGGACTATATTTCAACCGGCCCGGAACCGGTCAAAACCTAAATTGGGTTGCCGCTTTTGTGGCCCTTTTGGGGAACCTGGGCCAGCTTTGCCGGGGGCTGCGCGCCCTCCCGCTCCCGCACCGCGCCCCGCACAATGGGGACTTCCCTGGGTGCGTCGATGGCCAGATAGGTCCGCCCGTTCTCCGCGCGGTACACCTGAACCACCACATTTTCCCCGATGGTGAGGTACTCCCCCGGGGCCAATGACAGCTTTAGCATGACATTCCTCCTGCGCGGTCACACTGCGGGGCTCTCGGCCTGCCGCTCCCGCCGCAGCGCCGCGTTGTAGAACGTACCCCGGGCCATGCCGCAGCTCTCCGCCGCCTGCTTGAGGGAAATCCTCCCCTCCCGCCACGCCTGATGGAGCTGGTCGAAATTATCGGGCACCGGCCTTGCCGTCCGTCCAAAGCGGACGCCCCGGGCCTTGGCGGCGGCGATACCCTGCGCCTGCTTCTGGCGGCGGTCCTCACGGCGCTGCTGCTCGGTCACGCAGAAAAACAGCTCGGACACAAAATCGCTGAGCAGCTCCCGCCCGCTGGCGGCGTCCACCGCAGACAGGCTGCCGGCAATCTCCTGCGCCAGCTCCCGCAGCTCCGCCTGGAGCCGCTCCTCATCGGGGGTTCGGGTTTGTTCTGCGGACATGGCTGCTCTCCTCATCAAAAAGTCCGATTCTGCGGGCTGTTCAAAAAGTATAGGTTTCGTGCAGCGCATTTTGGACATCCCGTGTGGCCGTTCACTTACTTATTCGGCAGGTTTTGTGAAAAGTTTAGCCTGTAGCGCAAAAATTTTTAACCGGCGGGAGCCATGCACGAAACCTATGCAATCTGTGCACTCATTTCATGAAAAAGCACATGAAAAAAGCCTGCTGAACGGGTTTCAGCGGGCTTTTTTCATCTGCAATTGAGCTGTTCTTATATACGTGAGGGCGGGTTTTCGATAAAATATACTGATATTCGACAGATTTCACAAGGAGGGACCGGGAATGTCAGGAAAAACCTATGGCTACGTGCGCGTGTCCACCAGGGCGCAGAAAGAGGACCGTCAGCTCATCGCCATGCGGGAATTCGGCGTGCCGCCGGAGCGGATCGTGGTGGAGCGGCAGTCCGGGAAGGACTTTGAGCGGCCGGTGTATCTGCGCCTGCTGCGCTCGCTCCGGCGCGGGGACGTGCTGGTAGTCAAGAGCATTGACCGATTAGGCCGCAACTACACGGAAATTTTGGAGCAGTGGGGGTGCCTGACCAAGGAGAAGCGGGTGTCCGTCGTGGTGCTGGACATGCCTCTGCTGGACACCCGGGAGGACCGGGACCTCACCGGCATACTGGTGGCGGATATCGTCTTGCAGCTGCTCAGCTACGTGGCCCAGACGGAGCGGGACTACATCCGCCAGCGCCAGGCGGAGGGCATCGCGGCGGCTAAAGCGCGCGGGGTGCGCTTTGGCCGGGAGCGCATCCCCATGCCCGCCGGGTTTGAGGAGCTGGCCATGGGCTGGCGCCAGGGCCGGGTCACCGCCGTCCAGGCCGGACGCGAGCTGGGGGTGTCCCGCACCACCTTTAAAAGGAGGGCGGAGGAGTGGGCGTCGGGCGGGGATGGGCGAATTTAGGCCAGTCCATCTCGGATTGGGGAACGGCCGCCCCCCAATCTCCCTTGCTCCCTTTTCAAACGCGCCGGAGCTGCCGATAATATATAAAAAGGTATCAATTTCGGGTGTCGCCTCCTGTTCCGGCCAAAGCCCTTTTCGCCGCAAACCGATTTCTATGTCCCCCCGCCCCAATTTTCCGACATAAAAAAGTTAAGGGAGCTTTAACCATATTTTTTACACGGCGGCAGCGGCACCACAAACCGCCGTCTGCCGGGAGGTGAGTGAGTGAAGCGCTGCGAGCCGTGGAAGGAGACGGTGGAAAAACTGTATAAGGAGATGTATCCGGCCCTTCACGCCTACGCCCGGCGGGTGCTGAAGGACAGCGCCCTGGCGGAGGAGGCCATTCAGGACGCCTTCTGCATCGCCTGCGCCCGGCGGGATCAGTTCCTCACCAGCCCCAACCCCCAGGGCTGGATCATGCTCACCCTGAAGCACGTCATGCAGAACACGCTGCGGGCCCAGGCCAAGCTGAAGGCCCTTCTCGCCCTGGATGCCGGGGCGAAGCAGGCTTCCGGGGAGCCGGAGCTGATGAGCGTGGATCTGCTGTTTTGCGATGTGTCGGACAGCGAAGACTTCCGGCTCCTCAAACAGATCGCCCTGGAGCGGTGCACCATTCTCGAGCTGTCCGAGGAGCTGGGCGTGTCGGTGGAAGCCTGCAAAAAACGGGTACAGCGGGCCAGAAAACGGCTGCAAAAAAAGCTCAAGGTCTAGAATAAAAGGAGGCATCCGCGTGACAAAGCAGACGTATCACAGCGGTGAGGACCCCGCCGCCATGGAACAGCTGAGCACCCGCCGCCTGGAAGAGCTGCTCCTCCAGGATTTCCACGCCCCGGACAATGGCAGGCGCGATATGTCCGGGCTCTATCACGCCGCCCAGGAACTGGCCAGCCGGGAGCCAAGCCCCAATTCCGAAACAGACCGGGCCTGGCGGAGCTTCCAGGAGAATTACCTCCCTTTTGCTGAATGCGCCTCGCAGGACAGCGTCTATGATGACGGCGGCACGCCGTCATCGGACGCCGCGCCTGGGCGGCGTCCCCTCTTCAGGAGCCGGCGGTGGCTGCGGGTGGCGGTGGCTGCGGCAGTTCTGGCGGCGGCACTGCTCTCCCTGTCCCTTGTGGCCGCCGCCAGCGGATTCGACCTATGGCGGCGCCTGGCACAGTGGACGGATGAGGTCATTCAGCTCACCCCGGCCCAGACCGGCCAGGCGGACATGGACGATATCCGCCTGCCGGAGGAGCCCAAGGAATACGCCACCCTCCAGGAGGCGCTCAGCGACTGCGGGCTGGCGCGGTCCATTGCCCCCCGGCAGATCCCGGACGGCTTTCAGCTGGTGGAGCTGGTGGTGGATACCCTCTCCACCAATTCCTTGATTTTCCACGCGGCCTATCAGCGGAATGAGGATGTGCTCACCCAGTTCATACGCATCCATCTGCCTCGGGAGGACGGGGGAACCGACAGTTACGCCCACTTTCAGAAGGACGAGGGGGACCCCATCCCCTATGAGGCGGGCGGCGTCATCCACCTGCTGTCCACCAACGCAGGGCGGGCCGTGGCCGTCTGGGCCAACGGGCCGGCGGAGTGCGCCATCAGCGGGGATATCACCATAGAAGAGCTCCAACAAATTATTGATTCCATTTATTGAGCAGGAGGTTGTATCAAATGGAAGAACAGCGGAAAAAGAGACAGGAAAACATAGTGGCCGGCGTGGTAGGCGCCTTTTTGGGCACCCTGCTGGGCGTGGTGTGCACCGTGGTCATCGGGCAGCTGGGCTATGTGGCGTCCGTGTCCGGCCTGATCATGGCCGTGGGCGCGCTGAAGGGCTATGAGCTGCTGGGCGGCCGGCTGAGCAAAAAGGGGGCGGTGATCTCCTCCGTCCTCATCCTGGTGATGACCTGGCTGGCCCACCGGCTCACCTGGGCCATCGCCCTGGCCTCCGCCGCCGGCCTGGGGGTGTTTGAGAGCTTCCAGACCATCCCCGAGCTGCTGGAGGCGGGCCTTTTGGAGGGCCCCGCCTACTGGGGCGACCTGGTCATGCTGTACCTGTTCACCCTGCTGGGGGCGGTGCCCACCATCATCGCGGGGCTGCGCAGCGCCGATCTGCCCGACCTGCCCCAGGGGACGGCGGCATCCGCCCAGGGCGGCGAGCTGCCTGCGCTCACCCTCTACCCCGGCAGCGTGGCCTGGATGCGGCCCCTGCGGCTGAGCGCGGCGGGCGCCATGTTTATGGGCCTGATACCGGGGATCGCGCTGCTCCTGGGCGGCGTTGCCAACGGCGCCTCCCTCCCCTTTACCCTGGCGGCGATGGGCTGCATTGCCGCCAGCTTTGTCATGATGTTTTTCGCCATTCCCAGCATCCAGCTGTGCTACCGCTCCATGAACCTGATGGCCCGCAGCGGCAGCACCGTATGGCGGGTCACCCTGCCCATGCTGAACAACGCCGATACATACCGCTTCACCAAGCGGACCGGGGCCTTCCGGGCCATCCGCTGGGAAATCCTGAACGAGCAGGAGCGGGAGCAGCTCAAGGTGTCCGTCCAGCGGGCTGTCGCCTTGCTGAGCAGCGGCCAGGTGATGCCCGGCAGCGCTCTGAGCGCGGCGGTGATGCCCCTGCCCAGCCTCCGCATCTATAAGGAAACCCGCTGGGCCTGGAAGGGCGTCTACTCCGGCCGGGACGGCAGGGAGAAAAAAGTAACCATCCCCAAGGCGTACCAGGGCTTCGCCCCCGATCAGGAGCTGGAGCCCGTCCAGCAGCCTGTCCCTCCCCGCTGGGGGCTGCTGGCGGCGGCCGCGGCACTGACGGCGGTGCTGGCACTGGCCGGCGCGGCGCTGGGCCTGCTGGCGGACGGCGGGCTCAGCGTCCCCGACGCCCGCGATCCCCAGCCCTCCCCCACCGCCACCCTTCCGCCCGAGCCCTCCCCCACCGTCCAGCCGGACCCCCAGGATCTGTTCCACGTGGGGGAGGAACTGGGATACGAGTTCACCGCCGTGGGCTACATCAAGGCCCCGGAGGGGATGTTCGGCCAGGGCGAGTCCTATGTGGACGCCCACGTCCCCTACAGCGAGGAGCCGGTCTACCTGGAGGACGGCTATGCCATCCGTTCCGCCGCCCACGGCATGGAGGTGAGCGTCAAGATCGTCCAGACCGAGGGGAACGCCGCCAATGTGGTGAACCTGGCCTATGAGCTGATGGTCTCCTCCGGCACAGACATCTACGAGGAAGGCGTGCAGGAGACCTACTACTTGGACGAATACGATATCGCCATCAAGCAGGTGTCCTATTTTGAGGAGGACCGCACCAAGGTGCGCGTGGCGGTGCTGTACGCCGACTACAAGCAGGATGGATACTACCTCTCCGCCGCCATCGTCTACCAGCCCGAGCTCATGGACGAAGATTATCCCGCCCTGCTGGCGGAGCTCAGCGACGCCTACGCCCTGAACCTGCCGGAAATCCCGTCCATGGACGAGGCATAGCCGAAGCCCGCTAACGCCGTCCTCCCCAGGGGAGGGCGGCGTTCTTTTCCCCGCCCCATGGCGGTGTTGAAATCCTGGCCAAAAACTGGTATACTGTCCAATTAAAGATCGGACAGACCGGTTCTGCCACACTCCTTTAAGGTCTGTGCGCGCATTCCTTTAGGCGGTGATCCTATGGTTTTCAGCAGCATCCTGTTCCTGTTCTTTTTTCTTCCCGCGCTGCTGGCGTGCTATTTCTGCCTGCCCCGGCGCCTGCGCGCCTGGCGCAACGGGGTGCTGCTGGCCTTCAGCCTTCTCTTCTACGCCTGCGGCGGTCTGAGCTATCTGCCGGTGCTGCTGTGCTCCATCGCCGTCAACTACCTGTGCGGGCTGCTGGCCGCCCCCGGGCGGCCCCGCGCCCTCCGGCGGGCCGGGCTGTGGGGGGCGGCGGTCCTGGGGCTGGGGCTGCTGGGCTGGTTTAAGTACGCCGGGTTTCTCTGCGCCAACCTCAGCCGCCTGGGCGTCCGGCTGGACCTGCCCCAAATCGTCCTGCCCATCGGCATCTCCTTCTTCACCTTCCAGGGGCTGAGCTACGTCATCGACGTGTATCGCGGGGACGCCCCCTGCCAGCGCAATCCCTTCTATGTGGCCCTCTATGTGGCCCTGTTTCCCCAGCTGGTGGCCGGGCCCATCGTGCGCTATTCCACCGTGGCCCAGGAGATCATCGGCCGGGAGGAGACCCTGTCCGAATTCTCCCATGGGACGGTCCGCTTCCTCTTCGGGCTGGGCAAAAAAATGCTGCTGGCCAACGCCATGGGCGAGGTCGCCGACGCCGTGTTCGCCCAATCCCCCGCCGCCATGGCCGCCGGTACGGCGTGGGTGGGGGCGGCGGCCTATACCCTTCAGATCTATTTTGACTTCTCCGCCTATTCCGACATGGCCATCGGCCTGGGGCGGATGTTTGGCTTTCATTTTCTGGAAAACTTCAACTACCCCTATATCTCCCAGTCGATCACCGAGTTCTGGCGGCGGTGGCACATCTCCCTGTCCTCCTGGTTCCGGGATTACGTCTACATCCCGCTGGGGGGAAGCCGCCGTTCCCCCGCCCGGAACATCCTCAACCTGGCCGCCGTGTGGCTGCTCACCGGGCTGTGGCATGGCGCAGCGTGGACCTTTGTGCTGTGGGGCGCATGGTTCCTTCTGCTGCTGGCGGGAGAAAAGCTGCTGTGGGGCCGGGGGCTGGCCCGTCTGCCCCGGGTTTTCCGCCACGGCTATACCCTGCTGGCGGTGACGGCCAGCTGGGTGCTGTTCCGCTCCCCCTCCGCCGCCTACGCCGGGGCCTATTTCCAGGCCATGCTGGGCCTGGGCGGCACGGCGGACGGGCAGGCCGTCTATTACCTGCTCCAATACTGGCCGGAGTGGGCCGCCTGCCTCATCGCCGCCCTGCCGGTAAAAAACCGGCTGCAATCCAAGCTGTCCCGGCGGGAGGGCGGCCCCGCCGCCCTGGCCCTGGTCTGGTGCCCCAAGCTGGCGGCGCTGGCCCTGCTGGCCCTGTCCTACCTCAAGCTGGTCACGGGCAGCTTCAACCCCTTCATCTACTTCCAATTCTGAGGAGGCGGTCAGTGTGAAACGGATTGCGCATTGGTTTATGGCCGTCTGCTTTGTGGGTTTCCTGGGGGCTGGGCTGGCAGCCTCCCTGCTCCGCTCCCCCCAGGACTTCTCCTTCTGGGAAAACCGGATGCTGGCCTCCCTGCCGGAGCCCGCTCCCCAGAGCGTGGGGGACGGCGGCTACTTTACCCAGCTGGAGCGCTATCTGGCCGACCACGCCCCCCTGCGCTCCACCCTCCTCCGGTTCAAAACCCGCTGGGATCTGGCCCTGGGCCGCCCGGTGGTCAACGACGTAGTGGTCACCAGCGGCAGCCTGCTCCCCTTCCTGCCCTACATGGCCGACGATGAGCAGGACATTGCCCACTGGGCCGCTCTCATGGCGGACAATCTGGCGGACATCAACGCCGCCGTGACAGAGTACGGCGGGTATTTCTGCTACGCGGTGGTTCCCTGCCAGTCCGTCTCGCTGGCGGATGAATACCCCTGGTTCCTCAACAGCCAGGCCCGGCGCAGTCAGATGAAGGCCGCGGCCATGGCCCAGGCCATGGCGGAGCGGGGCGTGCCCTATCTGGACGTGGAGGCTGTGCTGGCCCAGTCGGGGGGCTCGGCGCAGTACGCCTCCCGGGTGGACAACCACTACACCATGGAGGGGGCCTTTGCGGCCTATCGCCTGATTTTAGAAAAGGCGGCGGCAGACACCGGCCTCCGCTTCCCCATTCTGGGCCCGGACGGCTTCCGGCATGAGATCCTCCCCAACGAATATATCGGCTCCCGGGAGCGCAAGCTGCTCAACCTGGAGCGGCGGGAGGAGCAGCTGTCCATTCTGCTGCCCAACGAGCCCGTCCCCTTCACCCGGGCAGATAACGGCGTGTCCGTCGATCCCGTGGTATACCGCCTGCCCTCCGGCGGAGACGAGGCGGTGGACTACAGCCTCTACATGGGGGGCGACATTGCCCGCACCGTCATCGACACCGGCCGGGACAATCTGCCCAGCATCCTCATCTACGGGGACAGCTTCACCAACCCCGTGGAGTGCCTGGCCTATCTCAGCTTTGATGAAACCCACTCCCTGGACCTGCGCCATTACCACAACATGGGCCTTTTGGACTATATCCGCCAATTCCGGCCGGATATCGTGGTGTGCATCCGGGATTACGACTTCATGATGGCCACGGACGGCAACGGCGGCGGGGACTGATCCTGGAGCGCAGCGGGGAGGGTGTCCGGCGGCATTGCCGCCGGACACCCTCCCCGCCGTTTTTTCTCCTATTTCCCCAGCTCCGCGCTGCGCCGCCATGCGGCCAGCACTGCGTTCATGGCGGCAGCGCGCAGGCCGCCCCGCTCCAGCTCCGCCACCCCGGCGATGGTGGAGCCGCCGGGGGAGCACACCTCGTCCTTGAGCGCGCCGGGGTGCTTGCCCGTCTCCAGTACCATGGCCGCCGCCCCCAGCACCATCTGGGCGGCGTATTCCACCGCCTGGGCCCGGGGCAGGCCGGCCATCACACCCCCGTCCGCCAGCGCCTCAATGAAGGGATAGACAAAGGCGGGGCCGCACCCGGCCACAGCGGAAAACTGGTCCATCAGCCCCTCGGGAATGCGCTCCACCCGGCCTGTAGCGGACAGGATTTCCTCCACCCCCCGGACGTGGGCCTCATCCTCCCCCTCCCGTGCGCACAGGGCGGTCATGCCCCTGCCGATGGCGGCGCAGGTATTGGGCATGATGCGCAGCAGGGGCACGCCGTACCCGGCCTCCCCCAGACGCCCCCGCAGATCGTCCAGCCGCAGCCCCGCCGCCATGGACACCAGCACCTTGTCCTCCCCCGCCTCATGGCAGGCGCGGATCACCGGGGAGAGCTCCTCCAGCAGCGCCCCCATCCCCTGGGGCTTCACCCCCAGGAAGATATACTCCGCCGCCCGAACCGCCTCCCCGCCGCTGCACGCCGCTGCGCACCCCAGCTCCAGCCCCAGGGCCTCCGCCTTGGCCGGGGTACGGTTGGCCAGCACAACCTCCTCCGGGCCCAGCGCCCGGCATGCCGCCCGGGCCAGCGCCCCGCCCATGTTCCCCACGCCGATAAAGGCCGCCTTTTTCATTAAAATCCCCGCCTTCCGAAAATTCACCCCAATGGCAGGCCGCTGTTTGAACATTGACGATGTGCCCGGCGGCGAGGGATTTTTTCGCCAGACAAGGCGATTTGATGCAGAAATACTTTGTGTATTTCAAGTCAAATCAACGATATATGGCGGAAAAAGACCTGTCGTTTGGGTATACTGGCAATTTTCAAACGAGCCCCAGCGGGGCGTTTTTCCGATATTATAGCCCGCCCGCCCCAAATCCGCAAGTTGAAATTGACGAGCGGGAAATTTTTCGGTAAAATAAAGCGCCAATTATTAAAGAGGAGGGATTCCCATGGATATCAAGAAAATCATCGAGGACATTGTGGACAAGATCAAGAGCGACGAGGACCTGCAAAAGCAGTTCCTCAGCGACCCCGCCGGAGCCCTGGAGAAGCTCACCGGCATCGACCTGCCCACTGATCAGCTGGAGGCGGTGGTCAGCGGCGTCAAGGCCAAGCTCACCGCCGACAACCTCGGCGACGCCCTCAAGGGCCTGGGCGGTCTGTTCAAAAAGTGAGCGGCTGCCTGTACAGCGTTTTCATGAAAGAGAAGTCCCGCCGTGCGCCGGCGGGACTTCTTCGTTTTTGCCAGCGCATTCCCCGGCTTAGAAGCTGTACCAATCGCCGAAATATTCAGATTCGCGAGTCAAAATTGCCGCTGGCAAGGCGAAAAATCGCGGGAATACTTGGTGTACTTCAAGATTTTTCAACGCGGCCGGCGGCAATTTTGGCCGCAAAGCTGGGTGCTGAGGCTATTGCTACAGCTTCTTAACGCTGATATATCATTCTCAGCTCCACAGCGGGCGTGCCCAGCATGAGCTGCGCCTGCGTGCCGTCAAAGCGGAAGCCATAGCGCTCGTAGAAGCGGATGGCCCGCTCGTTGCCCTTCAGCACCCAGACGGCCGCCCTGGCATAGCCGGGCAGCCGCGCAAGGGCGGCGCTCATCAGCCCATAGCCAATCCCCCGCCCGTGGTACTCCTTCAGGACGTAGAGCGCGAACACCTCGCCGCACCCCGGCAGGGTCTCGTCCCGGTACGCGCCATAGGCCGCAAAGCCCGCCACCCGCTCCCCGTCCTTGGCGACGAGGATGTTATCCGGCCACCTGCGCGCTGTTTCAATGCATTTTTCAAGGGTAATCCCCTTCAGATACCCCGCGTCCACCAGCCCCGTGTAGGTCTCGTGCCAGGACTTGTAGTGCACATACCCCTTGCCGTCCATCTCCTCCCCGGTCTCCATGGGCTTGATCACAAGATTCAAGCGGCGCACCCCCTAGCTTTCCTGCAAGGATCGGTTGATGGCGCAGAGGATCGCCCGCAGGGAGGCCCGGTTGATATTGTGGCTCTTGCCCACGCCGAATACATCCCGGCCATCGGGGGCCTTCAGGTGGATATAGCACACCGCCTGGGTGTCCGAGCCGGAGGAGATGGCGTGCTCCTTGTAGTCCACGAACTGGTACCCCTCGATGTGCCCCTGGGGCAGGTCGTGAAGGGCGTTGAAGAAGGCGTCGATGGGGCCGTTTCCCTCACCCCGGGCGGCCATCACCTTCCCCTGCCAGCCCACCTCGCCAATAAAGACCACCCGGCTGGCGTCGCCGTGGCGGGCGTCCTCCAGGAAGGAGTGCCGCTCCAGCTGGTAGATCTTGGGCACGGACAGGTATTCCTGGTCGAACAGGGCGAAAATCTGCTCCGGCTTCAGCTCTTTGCCCACCCGGTCGGACTCTTTCTGCACCACCGCGCCAAATTCGGCGTGCATGGCGCGGGGCAGGTCGTAGCCGAAATTCTGCATCATCACAAAGGCCGCGCCCCCCTTGCCCGACTGGGAGTTAATGCGGATGATGGGCTCGTACTGCCGCCCCACGTCGGCGGGGTCGATGGGCAGATAGGGCACCTCCCACTTGTCCGAACCGCTCTCGTTCATATACCGCACGCCCTTGTTGATGGCGTCCTGGTGGCTGCCGGAGAAGGCGGTGAAGACCAGCTCACCCACATAGGGCTGCCGCTCCCCCACTTTCATCTTGGTGCACCGCTGGTACATGTCCCGTATTTTGTTGATATCGTGGAAATCCAGGCACGGGTCCACCCCCTGGGTCCACATGTTCATGGCCAGCGTCACCATATCCACGTTGCCGGTGCGCTCGCCGTTGCCAAACAGCGTGGCCTCTACCCGCTCGGCGCCCGCCAGCAGCCCCAGCTCCGTGGTGGCTACCCCCGTGCCCCGGTCGTTGTGGGGGTGGAGGGAGATGATGGCCCGCTCCCGGCCGGGGAGCTTGCCAATGAAGTATTCCATCATGTCGGCAAACTGGTTGGGCAGGCAGTTCTCTACCGTGGTGGGCAGGTTGAGGATCACCTTGCTGTCCGCCGTGGCGTGGAGGTGGTCCAGCACCGCCGCACAGATATCCACGGCATAGTCCATCTCCGTCCCCATAAACGACTCCGGGGAGTATTCATAGCGAAGATTCATACCGCCTGCGATCACAGGCTGGGCCATCTCATAGATCAGGTCTGCCGCGTCGGTGGCAATTTGGGTGATGCCCTCACAGTCCATATGGAATACCACCTTGCGCTGGAGGGTGGAGGTGGAATTATAGAAGTGCAGGATGACGTTTTTGGCCCCCGCAATGGCCTCAAAGGTTTTTTTGATGAGGTGCTCCCGGGCCTGGACCAACACCTGGATGGTCACGTCGTCCGGGATGTGGCCCCCCTCTATGAGCTCCCGGCAGATCTCGTACTCCGTCTCGCTGGCGGAGGGGAAGCCAATCTCGATCTCCTTCACCCCGATGTCCACCAGGGTGTGAAAATACTCCAGCTTTTCCTCCAAATTCATGGGGTCGATGAGGGCCTGGTTCCCGTCCCGCAGGTCCACCGAGCACCACACCGGGGCGCGGGTGATGGTCCGGTCCGGCCAGGTGCGGTTTTCAATGGGCTGTGGGACAAAGGGGATGTACTTCTCAAATCCGGGCTTCAAATTCATGGTTTTTCCTCCTTTGGCATTGCGGGGGATAAAAAAACGCCCCCGACAAAATAGTCAGGGGCGAAATATCTGGTCACGCTGCGCCTGTCCGCGGCGCGGCCCTAAGCCCTCCCGCTCTGGGAAAACCCCTCGGGGCCTGCGGCCCCTCCTTCGGCTGTTCCCTGCGTTTCGGTCTTAGCCCGCTGCTCACGGCGGCTCCGCGCTTCTATTCCGCGGTACCACCCTAATTCCGCGCACGGTCGCCCGGTGCGCGCTCCTGGCCTCCAGCAAGGCCGTGACCTGTAACGGGGTCTCCCGTCCGGCCCTACTTCCCAAGGTTCAGGCCGGCGGCTCCGGGGCCAGTATCCACACGGCTCCCCGCGCCGGTTCGCACCAACCACCGGCTCTCTGAGCGGGGGACGCTCCGCGTCTTCTTCCCATCCACGCCTTTTCTTGGGGGATATTATACCGTGAGGGCGGTGGAATTGTCAAGGGGCAGTTTCCCTCCTTGACAAAGTCCTCCCCCGCTGCTATAATCCAAATAGTTCAAAATAGAACAAAACAGGAGGTATCTCCATGACGGAAGGATTCTGGGACAAAGTGCTGCTCCTCAAAGGACTGTATGACCAGACCCTTGACCCGGTGGCCCAGCGGTGGAAGCTCACCCGGATGGAGCTGGATCTTCTGCTGTTTCTCCACAACAACCCGGACCACGCCACCGCGGCGGAGGCGGTCCGCCTGCGCCGGTGGACCAAATCCCACGTGTCGGCGGCGGCCCACTCTCTGGAGGAAAAGGGCCTGCTCTCCCTCGCCCATCCGCCGGGCAACCGCAAAACCCTGCTTCTCACCCCGCTGCCCGCCTCCGGGCCTGTCCTTCAGGAGGGGCGGCAGGCCCAGCGGTCATTTTTTCGCTCCATGTGCCGGGACTTCACCCCCGAAGAGGAGCAGGCGCTGGACGCCATTGCGGAAAAAATCGCCCGGAACATCCGGGACGCCATGAAAAAGTGAGGTCTTTTTGTGTTTACCTTCATCATTTGCTTTCTGGCCGGTGCCGGCGCGGGGCTGGGCACCGGCTTCGCGGGGATGAGCGCTGCCGCCGTCATCAGCCCCATGCTCATCACCTTCCTGCATATGCAGCCCTACGAGGCGGTGGGCATTGCCCTGGCCAGCGATGTGCTGGCCAGCGCCGTGTCCGCCTATACCTACGGAAAAAACAAGAACCTGGACATCAAAAACGGCCTGGTGATGATGGCCGCAGTGCTGTGCTTTACCCTGGTAGGAAGCTGGGTGTCCAGCCTGGTTCCCTCCTCCGCCATGGGGGGCTTCTCCACCTGGATGACCCTGCTGCTGGGCGTCAAGTTCATCGTCAAGCCGGTGATGGCCACCAAGGAATCCATGTCGGCGGTGGACCCCGGAAAGCGGGCGGTCCAGTCCGTCCTGTGCGGGATGCTTATCGGCTTCATCTGCGGCTTTGTGGGGGCCGGGGGCGGCATGATGATGCTGCTCATCCTCACTTCTGCGCTGGGGTATGAGCTGAAAACCGCCGTTGGCACCAGTGTGTTCATCATGGCCTTCACCGCCTTCACCGGGGCCGCCGGCCACTTTGCCATCGGCGGTATGCCCGATCTGACGGTGCTCACCCTCTGCGTGCTGTCCACCCTGCTGTGGGCCCGCGTCGCCGCCCGGTTTGCCAACAAGGCCAGTCCCACCGTCCTCAACCGGGCCACCGGCGTGGTGCTGGCGGTGCTGGGCGGGGCCATCCTGGCGGTGAATTATCTGACCTAAACGCAGACGGGCGGCGGGGGATTGCTCCCCTGCCGCCCGCTATTTTTGACGCAGCGAAAAAGCGATGCGCCCGCCGCACATGGACGCCACCGCGCACACGTTCCAAACTGCCACGAACGTCCGAAACCCTTCGGGCGTTTTCCACAGCGCCAGCACATAGACGCCCGCCAGCACTGCGCCCGCCGCCAGGGTAGGCCAGCGCAGCCTGGGGCACTCCGCCGCCACAATGGCCATATCGCTCACCAAATAGATATTGCCGATGAACAGATAGCTCACCGCCTCCCCCAGGTGGAGGGTCACAAACATCCACAGGAAAAACGGCAGGTACTCCCCCTCCGGTCCGGCGGCCCACAGCAGTGCGCCGCCGGCCAGCGCCCACAGCAGGTTGGCCCCCACGCCGCCATAGGCGGCCGCCGTGCGCTTCCACGGCTCCAGCGCCCAATACCGCTCAGCGTCCACCGGCCCGGGGGTGGAATAAAACAGGTAGGGCTTTACCTGCACCTCAAGCCAGCGCTCCTTACAGCCGAAGCTGTGATCCAGGACGGCGTGTCCCAATTCGTGCAGCCAGATCACCGCGTACAGCGCCCCATATCCCAGCGCTGCGTACAGCAGCCACCGAATCATATCCAGGCCCTCCCATTTGCCACAAGCTCGTGGGGCAGGGGAAACCCCTGCCCCACGCTGCTTTCTATTTGAAACCGGCCCAGGCCCGGAATCACGCCTCGTCCTCGATGAGCCCGTAGCCGCCGTCGTTGCGCTTGTAAACCACGGCGAACGCGCCGCCCGCCTCGTCCTTGAAGGCGTAGAAGCTGTGGCCCAGCAGGTTCATCTGGAGAATGGCCTCGTCCACCGTCATGGGCTTGATGGGGAACCTCTTCGTGCGCACAACATGGAACTCGTCCTCCTCCACATCGGGCACAAAGGAGGTCTCCTCCGCGGGCTCGGCGGGGGCGAACGCCCCTGTGCGAAGGCGCTTCTCCAGGCGGGTCTTATGCTTGCGCAGCTGGCGCTCCATGGAGGTGACCGCCGCGTCCACCGACGCGAACATGTCGGAGGTGCTCTCCGCCACCCGCAGAATGGTGGAGCCGGAACGAATGGTGAGCTCCACCTTATTCCGATCCTTCTCCACAGAGTAGACCAGGTTGGCCTCCGCCTCGGTCTTGAAGTAACGGTCCAGCTTGCCTACCTTCTTCTCGGCGTAGTTGTGCAGGGACTTGGGCAGGTTGACCTTTTTGTCTGTAAACGTAAACTTCATGTGCTCAGCTCCTTTCGGTTGGGGGCGGGGACCGCCTCCGTATTTGTATTATAGCACAATTGCACACCAATAGGCAATTCTTTTTTTGTCTCATTTCACTCTTTGGAGCGGGAATTTCAACGGCACGTGAGGCGCAGACATGCACAGCGGCGGCGGGGGGCGCATAGCTGTGATTGGGGGCCTCCAGGCTGGAGCGTCCCGCCCCGCATCATAATTAAAGAGAGGTGGATTCGGATGAAAGAAGCGATATCCCACCGGCTGACCCGGCTGCTGTGCGTCAAATCCCTGGTAACGCTGTTACTGACGGTAGTGTTCGCCGTGCTGGCCCTGCGGGGAGAGGTTGGCCAAGATTTTATGACGGTGTATACCGTCATCATCGCCTTCTACTTCGGCACCCAGCTGGAGCGGACGGCACAGAAAGGAACAGGCGCCGGATGAATCTGTTGAAGTGCATCCTCACAGAGAACGACTGCTGTAAGACAAGCCGGACCATCAAGCCCGCAGGCGTGATGGTCCACTCCACCGGGGCCAATAACCCCGCCCTGCGGCGGTATGTCCAGCCCGTCCCCTCCACCCCCGGGCGGGAGGAGCTGCTCCAGGCTCTGGGCGAAAACAAGAACGGCAACCACTGGAACCGCCCGGGCCTTGACGTGTGCGTCCACGGCTTCATCGGCCGGCTGTCCGACGGCACGGTGGCGGCGGTTCAGACCCTGCCCTGGGCCCACCGGGGCTGGCACGCGGGCACGGGAACCAGCGGCAGGAGCGCCAACGACACCCACATCTCCTTCGAGATATGCGAGGACGGCCTGACCGACCCGGCGTACTTCGAGCAGGCGTACCGCGCCGCTGTGGAGCTCACCGCCATGCTGTGCCGGGACTACGGCCTGGACCCGCTGGCGGACGGGGTGGTCATCTGCCATCAGGACGGCTACCGCCGGGGTGTGGCGTCCAACCACGGGGACATTTACAACTGGTTTCCCCGGTTTGGCTTTGATATGGGCGATTTCCGGGGCGACGTGGCAAAGGCCCTGGACGGAGAGGAGGACGACGGGATGGTGTATTACAAGACCCTGGACGACGTGCCGGAGTACTACCGGGACGCGGTGGCCAAGGCGGTGGACAAGGGCGCGCTCAACGGCACCGGGAACGGTGAGCTGAACGTGTCCGAGGATCTGTGCCGCACGCTGACGGTTTTGGACCGCATCGGCCAGCTTGGCTGAATCGGCAAAGGGGACGCCTGAGTGCTCAGGCGTCCCCTTCTTGTTCCGCCATTGCTTTCTCAATGGCTTCATTTATAAATTTGTTGGTGCTCTTACCCTGCTTTTGGGCAAATTCCTTGATCACTTGCTTTTTGCCCTTCCGAACAAAGATCTCAATCCGATCATAAGTCTTCTTATTATACCTGGCGGTCGCCGCTCTCTGCGATTCAATTATCCCAATCACGGCACCCCCAGCTGATTTACTGGACCCAGTATACCCACTAAATTGAGCGTATCATATAATTCCGAGATTATATTTTTGTCGAATTTACCAATTTTACTTTCTCCTACTTTGTATTATAATGAAAACGCCGCCGGGGGCGCCTCCCCTCCTGAAACAAGCCTGCCGGACTTAACCGTGTCCGCAGACAAAGCCACCGCTCCTCCCAGCGGCAGAAAGCCCCCTCCCAGCGGCCTGGGAGGGGGCTTTCTAAGAAGCTGTACCAGGAGAACATTTGTCAAGGGGGATTTTACCTAAAAGATGAAATCCCCCAATAAACTGGAATTCTGATAAGACATAATTTATTACATTTATGGTTGCACTTCAAAACGTTTTCTTTTCATTTTAATTCCAATACATATTTGTATGCACTTTCATCGGGGTTTTGAAAATATTTCTCTTCGATCCGATCCAGGTGATAGCCACATTTTTCAAAGACTGTTTGCATTGCTTTATTGGAGCTTCTTGTCTCTCCGCAAAAACGCTTCATTCCTATCACTGACATCTCATCTCGAACATGCTTCATCAATTTACAGGCCAGTCCATGTCCTCTATATTTCGGATGGACGGAGATATTCATGATCTTAATATAGTCTTTTTCGCCCTTCCAATTATAGATAAAGGCATTAGCTACTAAGTTTTCCTCATCCAAAAATGCATAATATAAAGCTCTTTCATCCTCCATCAAGTCTTTCCAGTCCGCTGCTTTCCAGAAATCCGTCGGAAAATTAAGCTTATCAAAAGCCATAACTGTTTCCAAGTACTCAGAATCAAGTTGCTTTAATCTGATCATCTTGCACCCTCCATTCAAATCCCGATTTGTCGATTTGTCACGAGCCAAGTATACCACCAATAGGAATGACATTCAACCCTCATTTATAGGTGCTGATAGTAGTGGCAAGCAATGCACAGGTATATACCCTGTGCCGCTTGTTGGTGGCCGAAGGCTCCAAGCCCCCAGTAATCGGCACAGCTACGTCCGATGCACAAGCCGCCGTTGGCGTCTGCTGGCATATACCGGCAGGGGTGGCTTCATAAATTCCCTCTTGACTTTCATGATTAAAAGTGCTAGAGTATTGCCAGCATAAGCAGGGAGGGATTCCGCATGACCAGCCGGAACTATAGGTATGGCGGCTGCCGCTATTACGGCAGCGGTGTTTTGTCATGCCCTTGAGCGGCGGTGCGGCATAGGATCTGTGCGGCGGCCCCAAGGGGCCGTCTTTGTTTTGTCCAAAGTCTCGGAGCGAACCGGGATAGGCGGAGGGGCGCGCCCCGCAGGCCAGCCGGGCGCGGCAATGGAACCTCAACGGATAAAGGAGCGAATTCACCATGGTAGTGATTATGAAGCGGGAGTTTTCCCCCGAACAGCTGCAAGCCGCCATCCAGGCCATGGAGGCGGGCGGCGTGCGGGTAATGGTGTCCAAGGGCAGCGAAACCACGATTTTAGGCGCGGAGGGCGACGCGGGCGCCCTGAGCCAGGAGCAGCTTTCCCAGCTTCCCGGTGTAGAGCGGGTCATGCGGGTGAGCGAACCCTATAAGAAGGCCAACCGCAAGTACCACCCGGACGACTCCGTGATACACATTGGCGGCGGGGTGTCCGTGGGCGGCGGGAAAATCGCCGTCATCGCCGGGCCCTGCTCGGTGGAGAGCGAGGAGCAGATTTTGGAGGTGGCCCGATCCGTCCAGCGCTCCGGGGCGGCGGCCCTGCGGGGGGGCGCGTACAAGCCCCGCACATCCCCCTACGCCTTTCAGGGCAAGGGGGTGGAGGGCGTCCTTCTGCTGGACGAGGCCAGAAAGGACACCGGCCTGCCCATCGTGTCGGAGCTGATGAGCGCCGACCAGCTCCCCCTCTTTGAGGAGGCGGTGGACGTGATCCAGATCGGGGCCCGGAACATGCAGAATTTCGACCTTTTGAAAAAGGTGGGCCACACCAGCAAGCCCGTCCTGCTCAAGCGGGGGCTGTCCTCCACCATCGAGGAGTGGCTGATGAGCGCGGAGTATATCATGGCGGGGGGCAATCCCAACGTGATTTTGTGCGAGCGGGGCATCCGCACCTTTGAGACCTACACCCGCAACACACTGGACCTGTCGGCGGTGCTGGCGGTGAAGCGGCAGAGCCACCTGCCCGTGGTGGTGGACCCCTCCCACGCCTGCGGCAGGGCGTGGATGGTGGAGCGCATGGCCATGGCGGCGGTGGCCGCCGGGGCGGACGGCCTGATCATCGAGGTGCACAACAACCCCGCCTGCGCCCTGTGCGACGGGGCCCAGTCGGTGACGCCGGAGCAGTTCGGCTCCATAATGGACAAGCTGCGGGCGGTGGCCCGCTGTGTGGGCCGTGAGCTGTGACATGGGGAACTGGTTTACAATTGAGCAGCTGGACGGGGATACCTTCGCCATCAGCGAATACCGGCACTGGGAGGAGACCCACTGCTACCTGCTGCTGGGGTCGGAGCGGGCCCTGCTGATTGACACAGGCCTGGGAGTGGCGGATATTGGGGCTGTGGTTCGAGCGCTGACCCGGCTCCCCGTCACGGCGGCCACCACCCATGTCCACTGGGATCACATCGGCGGACACGGGTGCTTTGACCATATCGCGGTGCATGAGCTGGAGCAGCATTGGCTGCGCGGACAGTTCCCCCTTCCCCTGGCGGTGGTCAGGGGAAATCTGACGGCCAAGCCCTGCGCTTTTCCAAAGGGGTTCGACCCGGAACGGTATCAGGTCTTTCAGGGCGCTCCCCAGCTGGTCTTTGGCGATGGCTTCCAATTCGACCTGGGCGGCAGGGTGGTGACCGCCGTCCACACACCGGGGCACTCGCCGGGGCATTGCTGCTTCTACGAGGGGGAGCGGGGATACCTGTATTCCGGCGACCTGGCCTACCTGGGCTGCCTGGATGCGTTTTATCCCACCACCGACCCCAGGCAGTTCTTTGAATCGGTGCAAAAAATCAGCCGTTTGTCCGTTCAAAAGGTACTGCCCGGCCACCACCGGCTGGACGTTCCGGCGTCCCTGATTGGGGAAATCGAGGCGGCGTTCCGCCGCCTGTCCGAAGACGGAAAGCTGAGGCAGGGCAGCGGCGTATTCGACTTTGGGGTATTCCAGATCCATATTTAATGCGGAAAATAGGCGCTGTTTGAACATTGACGGGGTGTTGAAATGAAAAAAATCTTAGTGGTGGGCCTGGGGCTCATCGGCGGCTCGCTGGCCATGGCCCTGCGGGGCTTTGAGGATTTTGAGGTGGTGGGGGCGGTACGCTCCCAGTCCACCTACAGCAAGGCGGCGGAGCGTCACGCGGCGGACCGGCTCACCTTCGACCCTGCCGGGGAGCTGCCCGGCGCGGACGTGGTGGTGCTGTGCCAGGACCCGGCGGGCATCATCGGCTTCCTGCGGGAGCACCGGGACCGCTTCAAGCCCGGCTGCCTTATCTGGGATGTATGCGGCGTGAAAACCGCCGTGATGGAGGCGGCGCAGTGCCTGCCGTCCGGGGTGGACTTCATCGGCTGCCACCCCATGGCGGGCAAGGAGGTGTCCGGCATCGACAACGCCGAGGGAACCCTCTTCCGCAACACCCACTTCATCGTCACCCCCGGCCCCGCCGCCACGGCGGAGCACCTGGAGCTGCTGCGCCGGATGGCGGACCACTGCCGGTTCGGGGATGTGATCATCACCACCCCGGAGCGCCACGATGAGATGATCGCCTACACCAGCCAGCTGATGCACGTCATCGCCGTGTCGGTGTGCGCCGACGAGGGGCTGTTCTCCTGCAAGGGCTTTGAGGGGGGCTCCTTCCGGGACTGCACCCGGGTGGCCGCGCTGGACCCGGCCATGTGGACCCAGCTGTTCACCCTCAACGCCCCCGCCCTGTGCCAGGTGGTGGGGGCGCTGGAGGAGCGGCTGAGGCAGTACCGGCAGGCCATCGAAACCGGCGACCGGGAAGCGCTGTCTGCCATGCTGGCCTGCGCGTCGGGCCGGAAAAAGCAGATTGACCTGGAGCGGGCCCGGGGCGACGACGTGCGCCCCGCCTTCTGACAGGCCGTACCAGGCAGTATTCCCGCAGCCAAGCATGGGAACCCTCCCGCTGTAGGCACAGCTTCCAAATCAATTGACGCAGGCCGTCCCCGGTGGTATACTGGGGGCGGCGCAGCTTTTATTCGGGACAATTTGCAGCTGCGGGGAGGCCGCTATGGGCTATATCATGGACCTGCGCGCTTTTGTGGGCCACCGCCCCCTGATCCAGGTGGGGTCCAGCGTCATTTTAGAGGACGGGCAGGGGCGCGTCCTGCTACAGCGGCGCAGCGACGACCACTGCTGGGACTGCGCGGCGGCCGGCTCCATGGAGCCGGGGGAGTCGGCGGAGGACACCGCCCGCCGGGAGCTGCTGGAGGAGACCGGCCTCACCGCCCACAGCCTGGAGCTGGTGGAGGTGCTCTCCGGGAAGGACCAGCACTACGTCTACCCCAACGGCGACGAGGTGTATAACGTGGATTTCGTCTTTTTCTGCCGGGACTGGTCCGGCGCCCTGCAATGCCAGGAGGGGGAGGTGGAGGAGCTGCGCTTCTTCCCCTGGGACCAGCTGCCCGCCGACCTGTCCGCCCCTATCCGCACCCGGCTGGCAGGCTGGGGCGGCCGTCCGGGCGCGGCCTTTGGAAAATCTTAAATTGACGCCGCCCGTCCGCGATGGTAAACTGAGAAGCTGTACCAATAGACCCCATCACACATCCTTGCGGCCTAAATTGCCGCCAGGCTGCGTTAAAAAATCTTGAAATACACAAAGTATTCCTGCGATTTTTTGCCTTGCCGGCGGCAATTTTTCCTCGCAAGCCTGCATACTTCGGCTATTGGTACAGCTTCTGAGAAAAATATGGAACTAGGGGAGTCGCTCTATGGAAAAAAAGCTGTTTCGCAGTCTGATCCTGCTCATCACCTACGCCGTGGTGCTGGTGGCGGTCATCGTCAAGCTGGACGCGGTGGGCGGCTGGCTGGGCGGGGTGCTGGCGGCCTTTCAGCCGCTGATCGCCGGGCTTGTCATCGCCTTCATCCTGGACCGGCCCTGCAATTTCTTCGCCCGGCAGTACGCAAAGCTCCTCCCCGGCCGGGCCGGCAGGGCGGCCCGCCCCCTGGCGGTGGTCACCGCCTATCTGGCGGTCATCCTCTTCATCGCCGTGCTGGTGGCCCTGGTGGTGCCCGAGCTCACCCACAGCATTGAGATGTTTATCGGCAACATCGGCACCTACGCCGCCAACTTCCAGGACCTGTACGACTGGGTGGTGGCAAAGCTGGACTTGGAGCAGCTGGCCAGCCTGGACCTGTCCTCCGGCATCAGCGACACGCTGAAGGACCTGCTCACCGGCGCGCTGGACACCCTCACCAACACCCTGCCCCATCTGGTCACCATGACCAGCGTGGTGGTGTCCGGGGTGGTCACCGGGGTGCTGGCCCTGGTGTTCTCCATCTATATGCTGTCCGGCGCGCCCCGCCTCACCGCCCAGTGCCGCCGCCTGGTGAAGGCATACCTTCCCCCCCGCCTGTCCACGCCGCTGCTGTCCGTGGCCCACCTCACGGTGGACACCTTCTCCAAATATGTCAACGGCCAGCTTGTGGAGGCATGTATCCTGGGCGGGCTGTGCTTCGCCGGCATGTGCGTCTTCCGCTTTGACTACGCCCCCCTCATCTCGGTCATCATCGGCGTGTCCGCCCTCATCCCCATCGCGGGGGCCTATCTGGGCGCGGGGGTGGCGGTGCTGCTGCTGGTGATGATCCGCCCGCTGGAGGCGCTGTGGTTTTTGGTGTTCCTGGTCACCCTGCAGCAGCTGGAGGGCAACCTGATCTATCCCCGGGTGGTGGGCACCACCATGGGCCTGCCCGGCATCTGGGTGCTGGCGGCGGTCACAGTGGGCGGTTCCCTGCTGGGGCTGGCGGGCATGGTGGTCAGCGTCCCCATCGCCGCCGTGCTCTACACCCTGCTGAAAAACGACCTGCGGGCCCGGCTGTCCGCCCAGGGCACGCCCCCCGCCCCGGAGGAACCCGGCCCGGAGGCTTGATTTCCACTCATAATTTTCGGACAAACTCCATATGATGGACCATCTGAGGATCAAGGAGATGGTTCTATGGCATATGAAGGCGGCCTGCCCGCCCCCCACCACGTAGTAATCGAGGACCGGAAGAGCCTCACCGTGTCCGGCGTGGAGGACGTGGAGCGGTTTGACGAAAACACCATTGTGCTGTCCACCTCCAGGGGCGCCATGGTGGTGGCGGGGGAAAATCTGCACATCGAAAAGCTGTCGCTGGACGGCGGCGACCTGAAGGTGGACGGGGACATTGATTCCGTCAGCTACGAGGAGGAGAACGTGGCCAGGGGCGGCTTCCTCTCCCGGCTGCTGCGCTGAGCATGCACGTGGACATCGCGGGCCAGGCCGCCGTATTCGGGCAGGCGCTCCTGCTGGGTGCGCTGCTGGGGCTGGTCTACGACGCCATGCGCACCCTGCGGCGCACCTGGCGGTCGGCCGGCCTGGCCTTTGCGCTGGATCTGCTGTTCTGGCTGGGGGCTACGGCGGCCCTGTTCCTGCTCACCCTGTCCCGGGACGACGGGCGGGTGCGCATCTTCCACATGGCCGCGGTGGCGCTGGGGGGCGGGGCCTATTTCCTCACCCTCAGCCGTCTGGCACTGCCCGCGCTGCTGTGGGCGGCCGGGCTGGCCCGCAGAATCTGGCGGCTGCTCACCGCCCCGCTGCGGGCGCTGGCGCGGTGGACGAAAAAATTTTTGGAAAATCGAAAAAAACTCTTCCAAAATTGGCTGGCTTGGTATAAAATAAATATGGTATACCGTTTCCTGGAAAACGGGAAGGAGGGAGCGGCAGGTTATGAAGCTCAAACGGGCGGGCGTCGCCACAAAAATACTCGTGCTGGTGCTGCTGGCCGCAGTGGCCACCGCTCTGCTGTCCACACAGGCCCGGCTCAACGCCGCCCAGGCGGACCAGGAGGAGCTCAGCCGCCAGGTTCAGGCGCAGAGGGAGGCCAACGCCGCTTTGGAAGAGGGCATCGCCCGAAGCGCCGACACTGACTATCTCGCATACATCGCCCGGAGCAGGCTGGGGCTGATGGAGCCGGGAGAAATCGAGTTTGTGGACTCCTCCAAGTAAGAAGCGCGAGAAGCGGACAGCGAGGAAGCTTGGAGCAAAGCGAGGGCGAAAGCTCCCGAGCATCTGGCCGCTTTGAAGCGTGACAAAAAGCGCGCAGGCTGCGCAAAAATCCAATACATACGGAGAGGGAAAAAAGAGATTTATGGGGATTGAAGTTGGTTCTATTCTGGATGGCAAGGTGACGGGAATCACCAAATTCGGCGCGTTTGTATCCCTTCCGGGCAACCGCTCGGGGCTGGTACACATTTCGGAGATCGCCTATTCCTACGTCAACGACGTGCACGACCTGCTCTGCGAGGGACAGGATGTAAAGGTAAAGGTCATTGGCATTGATGACAACAACCGAATCAACCTGTCCATCAAGCAGGCCCTGCCTCCGCCGCCCCGCCCGGAACGCCGGTCCGGCGGCCCCGGTCCCCGGGCTGAGGGTGACCGCCGCCCGCCCAGCCGCCGTCCCGCCCCCGGGCGCAGTTTCACCCCGGAACCCGCCCAGCCCAGAGGGCCGGCCAGCTTTGAGGATCAGCTCAAGCAGTTTATGCAGAGCTCCGACAGCAAGCTGTCCGAGCTCCATATGAACGAGAAGCGGGGCAGCCGCCGGGGCGGAAGAAAATAGACCCGACACCACAGGGGGGACGCGGCTGCGTCCCCCCTTTTTATAAAGGCGCGGCAATGCCGCTTCCGCAAAAAAACGGCTCTTTCTCCATCGGAGAAAGAGCCCAAGGGTAATTGCGCGGGAGAATGGAATGACCGCATGGGACGCTCCCATGCCGCGGCTGTGCCGCACCTACAGCATACCACACCGGCGGGCAGAAGCCTGTCGAACCCTGACGCGGGAGGAATAACCCATGCTCATTGTCAACGGCGTAGTCCACACCATGGAAAACGGCGTCATCCCCAACGGCTTTGTCCTGGTCCAGGGCAGCCGCATCGGCCAGGTGGGCCCCATGTCCGCCCTGCCGGAGGACGCCGCCCCCGGCGGCCTCATCGACGCGGCCGGGGGCCATATCCTCCCCGGCTTTATCGACGCCCACTGCCACCTGGGCCTTTACGGCTGCGGCGGCGCGGAGGATGACCTGAACGAGTCCCCCGCCCCCTGCACCCCGCACCTGCGCGCATTGGACGGCGTGGACCCGCTGAATCCGTACTTTGAGGAGGCCCGCCGGGCGGGGGTTACCTGCGTCCACACCGGGCCCGGCTCCGCCAACCCCATCGGCGGGCAGTCCGTTTTGCTCAAAACCGCGGGCACGGTCATTGATCGGATGGTGGTGCGTGCCCCCGCTGCCATGAAATTCGCCCTGGGGGAAAATCCCAAGAAAACCCATAAAGACCACGGCCCCGCCACCCGCATGGCCACCGCTGCCCTCATCCGGGACAAGCTCACCCAGGCGCTGGCCTACGAGGCAAAGTTTGCCCGCGCCCAGGCGGACGGCGCTTTGGACGAGCCGGAGTTCGACCCCCAGCTGGACGCCTTGCGCCCGGTAGCGGCGGGCCGCCTCCCCGCCCACTTCCACGCCCACCGGGCGGACGATATCGTCACCGCCGTCCGGCTCTCCCGGGAATTCGGCCTGGACTGCGCCATCGTCCACGGCACCGAGGGCCATCTCATTGCAGACCTTCTGGCAAAGGAGGGAATCCCCATCATCACCGGCCCCTTCCTCACAGACCGGGGCAAGTCGGAGCTTGCCAAGCTCACCATGGAGAACACCGCCATCCTGGCCCGGGCAGGGGTGCAGACGGCCATCTGCACCGACCACCCCGAGACCCCCATCGCCCTGCTCCCCTTCTGCGCCGCCATGGCCGCCCGGGCGGGGATGGACGAGGAGGAGGCCCTGGCCGCCATCACCATCAACGCCGCCTGCATCTGCGGGGCGGGGGACCGTCTGGGCTCCCTTTCCCCCGGCAAGGACGCGGATCTCGTGGTCATGGACGGCCACCCCTTCCACTGGCGCACCCGCGTCACCCATGTGCTCATCGACGGACAGGAGGTTATCTGACATGATACGGGAAATTGAGGCAAAAGCGCTGTCCGCTGCGGTGCGTACCCTGTGCATTGAGGCCAACACCATTCTGCCCCAGGATCTGCGCACGGCCATCTGCAAGGCCGGACAAGACGAGCCCTCCCCGGTGAGCCAGGCCATTTTGGGCGACCTGGTGGAGAATTATGAGTTTGCCCAATCCAAGGGCCTGCCCATCTGCCAGGACACCGGCATGGCGGTGGTATTCCTGGACTGGGGCCAGGACTGCCACCTCACCGGCGGCTGTCTGGAGGACGCGGTAAACGAGGGTGTGCGCCGGGGCTACCTGGACGGCCTTCTCCGGCTCTCCGTGGTGGGCGACCCCCTGCGCCGGGTGAACACCAACGACAACACCCCCGCCGTCCTCCATCTGCGGATGGTTCCTGGGAACAAGGTGGACATCACCGTGGCCCCCAAGGGCTTTGGCAGTGAGAACATGACAAAGCTGAAAATGTTCAACCCCTCCGTCACCGTGGAACAGGTGGAGGATTTTATCGTGGACTGCGTGTCCCAGGCCGGGTCCAACCCTTGTCCGCCGGTGGTGATCGGCGTGGGGCTGGGGGGCACGTCGGAGGCTGCGGCATTGCTGGCCAAACGGGCTCTACTCCGCCCCGCCGGGGAGCGTCACCCCGATCCCTTCTACGCTGCCATGGAGAAGCGGATCCTGGACCGGGTCAACCGGCTGGGCATCGGTCCCCAGGGGCTGGGAGGGCGGACCACGGCGCTGTCCGCCGCAGTCTTGACCCAGGGAACGCATATCGCGGGCCTGCCCTGCGCGGTGAACCTGGGGTGCCATGTGACCAGGCACGCCCATGTTGTGTTATAAAATGCTTTGCTTTCTTCTGTTCCTGTGGTATACTATGAAAACTGCGCTTTATTTAGGAGATCCTTCCCATGTAAATGCGCCCTTTATTGAATAATACCATATGGAGGAAGAACCTATGTCACTATACGAATCCGAAATCAAGCGGCGGAGAACCTTCGCCATCATCTCCCACCCCGACGCGGGCAAGACCACCCTGACGGAAAAATTCCTGCTCTACGGCGGGGCCATCGCCCAGGCCGGGGTGGTGAAGGGCAAAAAGAACGCCCGAGCCGCCACCTCCGACTGGATGGAGATCGAGAAGCAGCGGGGCATCTCCGTCACCTCCTCCGTGATGCAGTTCCAGTACGAGGGCTTCTGCATCAACATCCTGGACACCCCCGGCCACCAGGACTTCTCGGAGGACACCTACCGCACCCTGATGGCGGCAGACAGCGCCGTTATGGTCATCGACGCCGCCAAGGGCGTGGAGGCCCAGACGCGCAAGCTCTTCAAGGTGTGCCGCCTGCGGGATATCCCCATCTTCACCTTCATCAACAAAATGGACCGGGAGGCCCGGGACCCCTTCGAGCTGTGCCAGGAGCTGGAGCACGAGCTGGGCATCGACACCTACGCCGTCAACTGGCCCATCGGCTGCGGCAAGGCGTTCCAGGGCGTGTACGACCGGGAGCGCCGCCGCATCATCCACTTCACCTCCAACGGCGGCTCCAAGGCGGCCACCGCCACCGAGGTCAGCCTGGACGACCCGGCGCTGGCCGGCCTCATCGGCCAGTCCTACCGGGACCAGCTGAGCGATGAGATCGAGCTGCTGGACGGGGCCTCCTGCCAGTTTGACATGGATCGGGTGCGCCACGGGCAGCTCTCCCCGGTGTTCTTCGGCTCGGCGCTGACCAACTTCGGCGTGGAGCCCTTCCTGGAGGACTTTTTGCGCATGACCACCGCCCCCCTGCCCCGGACGGCGGGGGAGGAGCTGATCGACTCCTTCGACGACGGCTTCTCCGCCTTCGTGTTCAAGATCCAGGCCAACATGAACAAGGCCCACCGGGACCGGATCGCCTTCATGCGGGTGGTGTCCGGCCGGTTCGACGCGGACAAGGAGGTCTACCACGTCCAGGGCGGCAAGAAGCTGAAGCTGTCCCGGCCCCAGCAGCTCATGGCCGCCGAGCGGGAGATCATCGAAGAGGCCTACGCCGGGGACATCATCGGCGTGTTCGACCCGGGCATCTTCTCTATCGGCGACACCCTGTGCACCGCGGCTCACAAATTCCAGTTCGACCCCATCCCCACCTTCGCCCCGGAGCATTTCCGCCGGGTGCGGCCCCTGGACACCATGAAGCGCAAGCAGTTTCTCAAGGGGATGGAGCAGATCGCCCAGGAGGGCGCGATCCAGATCTTCAAGACCCCTTACTCCGGCATGGAGGAGGTCATCGTGGGCGTGGTGGGCACGCTCCAATTCGACGTGCTGGAGTACCGCCTGAAAAACGAGTACGGCGTGGATCTGTACGCCGAGGGCCTGCCCTACGAGTACCTGCGCTGGCTGCGCCACGAGGGGGACGAGCCCCTGCGCGCCGACGAGCTCACCCTCCCCGGCGACGCCATGCTGGTGGAGGACTACCGGCAGAACCAGCTCCTTCTGTTTGCCTCCCAGTGGTCCATCAACTGGACGGCGGAGCGCAACAAGTCCGTCACCCTGTCCGAGTTCGGCGGGGCGAAATTCTAAAAGGCTGTGGCCCTCCCCGCCGGGGAGGGCCTTTATCTGTCCACCGCCTGGTCAATGCGGGAAAAGAGCGCCCCCAACCAACCGGACGCCCAGCTCCTCCCGCCCCACCTCCCCCCGCTCCCACAGCAGGGCCAGCACCTGCTCGGCGCAGTCCGGCGGCAGCTCTATCCCCTCCGCCGCCAGGACAAGGCCGTTCAGCGTCCCCCCCTCGTACAGCTCCACGCTGCGCCCCCAGCGCCCGCCCTCCGGGCCGAAGGCGGCGGTCACGTCCGCCCCCGCTGCGGGGGGCGTCACCGGCAGGCCGAACCGGGCCTGGAGATACCGGGCGTACTCCCCCCCGCCCGGCGCGTCGATGAGCAGGCCCCGCACCTGGGGGCACAGCCGCTCCGCCGCCCGCTCCAGCTCAGGGCACAGCCGGGGGGCGGACAGGGCCACCCGGCCCCGGCGGGGGGGCACCCCTTCCGCCGCCAGCGCCCCCAGGGCCAGCACGTCGGCGCAGCCCCGGCGCAGGGGGAGCACATCCACCGGCCGCAGCAGGGCAAGCCGGTCCCGGTAGGGGAAGTCCGCGCCCAGAACCACCCGGCCCGCCCCCGCCCGCACCAGCGCCCGCTCCGCGCGGCGCAGCCGCCGCCAAAGCCGCCAGGGGGCCAGCCCCTCCGGCGCGTACACCGCCGCCCGCACCGCTTCCAGCGGCCCCAGCCTGTCCTCCACCAGCCGAAAGCGGCCTTTCCCCCCCGCCAGCACCAGCCGGCCCACCATGCCCATCACCTCACCCACACCTATGCGCCCCCGGGCCCAAACATTCCCGCCCGCCGCCTGGGGGATTTTTGGAAAGCCTCCCTTCCCGGTTGACATGCCTGGGGGAAACCGATATAATAGGAACTGATTCCGTCCGCACAGAGATGGGCGAGACCTTGACTATGACACGGAGATGCGGGCCCATGATACGATTGATCGACGTACATAAAGAATACGACAACGGCACCAAGGCCCTTCGGGGGATCAACCTGCGCATTGAGGACGGGGAGTTTGTATTCCTGGTGGGCCCGTCCGGCTCGGGCAAGTCCACCATTGTCAAGCTGCTCACGGCGGAGGTCACCGCCTCCCATGGCCGGGTTATTGTCAACGGCTACAACCTGAACAATATCCGCCGCTGGCAGATCCCCCACATGCGGCGCACCCTGGGCATCATTTTCCAGGACTTCCGCCTCATTGAGAAAAAGACGGTGCAGGGCAATCTGGAATTTGCCATGCGCACCGTGGGGGCCAGCGGCCGGGAGATGCGCAAGCGCATCCCCTACGTGCTGGAGCTGGTGGGGCTGGACGGCAAGGAGGACGCTTTCCCCAACGAGATGAGCGGCGGCGAGCAGCAGCGGGTGGCCATCGCCCGGGCGCTGGTGAACAACCCCAACATGATCATCGCCGACGAGCCCACCGGCAACCTGGACCCCCGGCGCTCCCTGGAGATTATGACCCTGCTGGAGCGGATCAACGCCATGGGCACCACCATGCTGGTGGTCACCCACGAGCGGGATTTGGTCAACCGCTTCTCCAAGCGGGTGGTGGCCATCAAGGACGGCGAGATGATACGGGACGGTCAGGGAGGCTACTACAGAGCATGAGAAAATTCAACTTGGGCTATTTCATCAAAGAGGGCTTTGTGAGCATCTTCTCCCACGGCCTGATGTCCTTTGCCGCGGTGTGCATGATCGTGGCCTGCCTCATCATCATGGGCTCTTTCTCCCTGCTGGCCATCAACGTGGATGAGCAGCTGAGCAAGCTGGAGGAGGAAAATGAGTTCCTGGTCTACGTGGACGAGTCCTTCTCCCAGCAGCAGATCCAGCAGCTCATGGAGCGGGTGCGGCAGGTGGACAACGTGGCCGAGGTCACCTTCGTCTCCGCCGACGAGGCCAAGGCCAAATTCCTGGAGGGCCGGGAGCACCAGGGGCTGTACGCCAACCTGCCCGACGGGGTGATCCGGGACCGGCTTTCCGTCCACGTGGCCGACCTGGAGCGCTTCACCGAGACGGTGGACGCGGTGCGCGCCCTGCCCGGGGTGGCCAACTACCGGGCGGAGGGCAAGGTGGCCGAGGGCTTTGTCACCGTGCGCAACGCCGTCACCGCCCTGGCCTATGTGCTGGTCGGCATTCTGGCGGCGGTGTCGCTGTTCATCATCTCCAACACCACAAGGCTGGCCGCCTTCTCCCGCCGGGAGGAGATCGCCATCATGAAGATGTGCGGCGCCACCGACGGCTTTATCCGCTGGCCCTTCATTGTGGAGGGGCTGATCCTGGGTCTGATGGGCGCGCTGGCGGCCTTCTTTCTCCAGTGGGGGGTGTATGCCGCCGTGTGCAGGGCGCTGACGGAGAACGGCGCCGCCACCCTGTTCGCCCTGCTGGACTTCCGGGCCATCTGGGCCCGGGTGCTCCAGGTGTTTCTGCTGGCCGGCTCCGTCATCGGCGCGCTGGGCTCCAGCTTCGCCATCCGCAAGTTCCTTCACGTCTGATCCGCCTGTGAGGAGGCCGCTATGAATAAAAAGACCCAGCGCATCATCGTCATCGTGCTGGCGGCGGTGCTGCTTTTATCCCTGCTGGCGTCCGCCCTGGCCGCCATCGCCTACGCCGATGTCACCAAGCAGGATATCCAGAATATCAAAGACAACCTCAGCGACATCCAGGCCCAGAAAAAGGAGGTCCAGAAAAAGCTGGACTCCATCCGAAACGACCTGTCCAAGGCCAAGGAGCAGGTGGAGCTGATCCAGGGCCAGGTGCTGCTCACCGAGGAGGAGATCAACACCAGCCAGGCCCTGCTGGACCAGTACGACCTCCAGATCGCCCAGAAGGAGGCGGAGATTCACACGCTGGAGCAGCAGGAGGAGGAGCAGTACCAGGAATTCTACCGCCAGGTGCGCTGGATGGAGGAGACGGGGGGCACGTCCTACCTGTCCATCCTGTTTGAGGCGTCCAGCTTCTCCGAGATGCTGGACTACGCCATGCTCATCACCGACATCATGGACTACTCCAACCGCATCATCGACCAGCTCAACGCCACCCAGGCCCAGCTGGGCGCCGCCCGGGACGACCTGGCCGTGGGCCGGGCGGACCAGGCCGAGGTGCAGCAGGCCCTGGAGGCCAAAAAGGCAGAGCTGGAGGACCAGCGCGCCCAGGCCCAGACCCTGCTCAACCAGATTGCCGCCTCCGAGAGCGAGTACGCCGCCGAGGCCAAAAAGCTGGCGGACAGCGAGGCCCAGATCAACAAGGAGCTGAAGGAGGCCGAGAAAAAGTACCAGGCCCAGCTGGAAGCCCTGGCCCAGCAGAACAACGTGAACATGACCAGCGGCGACTGGTATTGGCCCCTGCCGGGTCGGTATAAGATCTCCTCCCTGTTCGGCAACCGCGCCGATCCCTTCACCGGCAAGCGGGATAACCACACCGGCACCGACATACCCGCCCCCAGCGGCACCCCCATCTACGCCGCCAAGACCGGCGTGGTCACCACCGTGAATAAAAACAAAAACGCATCGTCCTACGGCTACTACTGCATCATCAGCCATGGCAACGGCTACGCCACCCTGTACGCCCATCAGAAGCAGGTCCCCATCGTCCAGGAGGGGCAGACCGTGCAGAAGGGCCAGGTCATCGGCTATGTGGGCACCACCGGCCGCTCCACCGGCAACCACCTCCATTTCGAGCTGCGGGTGAACGGTGTGCGCAACGACGTGCTGCGCCTCTATCCCGGCATGACCTTTACCTCACCCAGCGGCGGAAAGATGAGCGGCGGCTGACGCGGGGACAGCGTCTGCAATCCCGCTTTGCACAGGCCCAAACCATATAAACCCAGGGGCGCGGGAACTCCCTGCGCCCCTGCTCCATTTTCATCAAGGAGGTCCAGATCATGGAAGAGCAAACGGTGTACACGCGCAGGCGGCGGTGGCGGCTGGCAGGCTGGGTCAAGATCCTCATCACGGTGGCGCTCACCCTGGCGGTGTCCGGGGCGGTGTGGTGCCTGCTGCTGGGGAGAAGCGGCCTCTCTCTGGTGCAGACCTACCTGCTGGCCCGGTTTGCCTTTGTGGAGGCGGACGCCGATCTGGACAAGGCCGTGGACGCTGGGCTGGACGCCTTTGTGGACGGCCTGGGCGACCGCTGGTCCTACTACCTGGACCAGGAGCGCTACCAGGCCACCAACCAACGCCGGGCCAACAGCTATGTGGGGGTGGGCATCACCGTCGGCTATGAGCGGGAGGAGGGCCTGCTGGTCCAGTCGGTGACCAGGGGCGGCCCCGCGGACAAGGCCGGGGTGCTCCCCGGCGACATCATCACCGCCGTGGACGGGCAGTCCATCGCCGGGGACGGCCGGGAGCTGGGCTCCGACCTGATCCGGGGGGAGGACGGCGCCCAGGTGGCCCTCACCCTGCTGGGGGAGGACGGCGCCGTCCGGGAGGCAGTGTGCACCCGCGCCGCCGTCCACAGCCCCTCCGCCAGCGGGAAGCTGCTGAAGGACGGCGTGGGCTATGTGAAGCTGGACAATTTCTACTCCGGCTCCGCCAGCAGCTTCCGGCAGGAGGTGGACGCCCTGTTGGAGCAGGGCGCGTCGGCCCTCATCGTGGACGTGCGCAACGATCCCGGCGGCTATGTCTCCCAGCTGGAGCACATTTTGGATTACCTGCTGCCCGAGGGCCCGGTGTTCACCCACAGGCCCCGCTGGTGGTTTGAGTCGGTCACCCAGTCCGACGCCAGCTGCGTGGATCTGCCCATGGCGGTGCTGGTGAACAAGGACAGCTATTCCGCCGCCGAGCTGCTGGCCGCCCAGCTGCGGGAGAGCGCGGGGGCCCCCATTGTGGGGGAGCTCACCTCCGGCAAGGGCTACTCCCAGATCACCTTCCCCCTGATAAACGGCGGCGGGGTGGGGCTGTCCACCGCTGCCTACTGCACCGGCAGCGGCCATTCCCTCATCGGCGAGGGGCTCATCCCCGACGTAGAGCTGTCCCTGCCCGAGGGCGCGGTTCTGGGCGGGGCGGACGACGTACAGCTCCAGGCAGCCGTGGAGCTGCTGACCCGGAGCGCCGGATAAAATCTTGAGAGCCCGCCGCCGGGTCACCGGCGGCGGGCTCTTTCCCTGTGTCCAAAACAAATGTTTCACGTGAAACGCGCCCCGTTCACTTGCGCAGGAAGATGACCCCCAGGGTATTGGGGCCGCAGTGACACGAGATGGTGCACCCCGCCACGGCGGTGACCACCTCCCGAAAGCCGAACTGCCGCACCATATCGCACACATTTTCCGGGATGCCGGGGGCGCAGCGGGTGTGGACCACAAAAACCCGGTCCGTATCCACATCCCTGCCGGACAGCTGATCCAGCACGTAATCGGACAGCACCTTGTCAAAGGCGCCCCGGTACTTCTTACCCACCGCCATCCTGCCGTCGGACAGGACAATGCAGGGCTTCAGCTTCAGCAGGTTGGCCCCCAGGGCCACCACCGACGAGCACCGGCCCCCCTTGGCCAGATAGTCCAGCTTGTCCACCACAAAGGTGGTGTCCACCCGGCCTATCATCCCCTCCAGCATCTTCAAAATGTCCTCAATGCCGTCCCCCCGCTGGGCGGCCTCCGCCGCCTTGAGCACCAGGATGCCCTGGCCCACGGTGAGGTTCCGGGAGTCCACCACGTACACGTTGGGGTAGTCCTCCGCCGCCACCAGGGCATTTTGATAGCAGCAGGAGAACTCGCTGCCGATGGTGATATGGAGCACGCTGTCGTACTGGGGGGAGAGCTGGGCGAACAGCTCCTGATAGTCGGCGATATTGACGGCGGCGGTGGAGGGCAGCTGTCCGCCCCCCTCCACGTGGCGGAAGATATCCTCGGGGGCGGCGTCCACGCCGTCCCGGTAGGTGCCTCCTCCAAAGGATACGTACAGGGGAACCATGGTGATCTGATAGCGCTCCAGCAGCTGGGCGGGCAGGTCGCAGGTGCTGGTGGCGGTGATTTTCACAGACATTTCAAACCCTCCATTTGCATTTGACCGCGCGGGGCCCGAAGGGGCGCGGACGGCTAAATCCGGCACGATTATATCAGACCCCGCCGGGAATTGCAAGCGGGGAAGGGCGGCCTGTCACAGATATCCATACTTTTTTCTTTTGCCCGCCAGAAAGGCCAGCGTCACCGCCACCGCCATCACCTCCGCCGCCACGATGGACCACCAGATGCCGTCCAGCCCCCACAGGGCGGAAAACAGGAGGACTGCGGCGCACTGGAACACCAGGGTGCGCAGAAAGGAGATCAGCGCCGAGGTCAGGCCGTCGTTCAGGGCGGTGAAAAAGGAGGAGCCGAGGATGGCCAGCCCGGAGAACAAAAAAGAGATGGAGAAGATGGAAAAGGCGTGGGCGGTCATGTCCAGCAGCGCCCGGTCGTAGCCCACAAAGAGGACGGCCAGCGGCCTGCCCAGCCCCTCCCCCGCCAGGCACATCGCCACGGAGAAGCTGCCGATAAGCACAGCGCTGCGCCGCAGCAGGCCCTTGAGCTCGTCCCGGCTGCCCGCGCCGTGGTGGTAGCCCACAACGGGGGCCACCCCCACGGAATAGCCGATAAAAATGGCCTGAAACACCAGGCTGACGTACATCAGCACCCCATAGGCGGCCACGCCGTCCTCCCCCGCCTTGGCCATGAGCTGGGCGTTATAGAGTATTGACACCACCGACGCGGAGATATTGCTCATCAGCTCGGACGCGCCGTTGGCACAGGCTTTGAGCACCATCCCGCCGTCAAAGCGGCACCGGCCCAGCCGCAGCAGGCTGCTGTTCCGCCGCCCGAAGTAGGCCAGCGGGAGCGCGCCCCCCACCAGCTGGCTGACGGCGGTGGCCGCCGCCGCGCCCTCCAGCCCCCAGCGGAACACCCCCACAAGCAGCGCGTCCAACACCATGTTTACCGTCCCCGCCGCCACCGTGGCGGCCAGCCCCAGCTTGGGCTTTTCCGCCGTGACAAACAGGCACTGGAACTCCGACTGGAGGATGTAAAAGGGCAGCGCCAGCACAATGATCCGCCCATAGCGCACGCTGTCCCGCAGCAGCTGTCCCTGGGCCCCCAGCCGGGCGGCGATGGACGGCATGAGGACAAAGCCCAATACCGCCAGCACCACGCCGCAGGCCGCCCCCCACGCCACCAGCAGGGAAAAGATCTCGTTGGCCCGCCTGCCATCCCCCTTCCCCAGGGTCTTGGCGATGAGAGCGCTGCCGCCGGTGCCGAACATAAACCCGGCGCAGCCCAGGATGATCAGCACCGGGAAGATGAAATTCACCGCGGCAAAGGGGGTCTTCCCGGCAAAATTGGACACAAAAAAACCATCTACCACCCCGTAGATGGAGGTGAACACCAGCATGACGACGGATGGGAAGGTAAAGCGCAGCAGGCGCTTGTAGTCAAAATGATCGGATAGCTGTATCATTGTCTTTTATACTCCTGCAAAAATTTGATCCCCGCCGGGCGGCCCCGGCACAGCCGGGCCCGTCAGCGGACGTTCAGCCCCCTGGCCGCCTCGCGCAGGGCGGAGAGATACTTTTCCGCCAGTGCCAGGTAGCTGTCCACCTCCTGGTCCGTCCAGCCGGAGAACGCGGCGTTCTCCGCCTCCATAATCCGAACCACGGTGCGCTTTGCCAGCGCCGCGCCCTGCACCGTCAGGCATACGTCCTTGTGCTTTCCCCCGGCCCGCTCCAGGCACACCAGCCCCTCGCCCTCCAGCCTGCGCAGGGCGGAGTTAACGGTCTGCTTGCCCAGGCCGCTGCGGCGGCGCACCTCCTGCAGGGGACAGCGCATATCATCCCCGTAATTCCAGACGGCATACAAAATCTTAAATACGCTGTGGGTCAGCCCCAGCCCCGCCGCCGCCTCGCGGTAGACCAAATCCGTCTCGCAAAACAGCTGGTAAAAGCGCCGGGCCAGATTTGCGCGGTGCTCCATCCTGCCCGCCTCCTTCGTATGAAATCGTACTATCCACGCATTATAGTACGATTTCATACCATTGTCAATCCCCTCTTTCCACGGTAAGCGAGCCTTCCGGTTGCGTTGACGGCGGACGCCGTGTTGCAATTTGGCAACACATGGGCCGCCGTTCCTATTCAATTTCTATTCATAAAAATGAAATCGCCAGTATATCGTCTGGCGAATAAGGAAAATCTTTCCTAAACTAAGTATGGGAGGGATTTTATGACGAATGCAGCTGAAATCGGTCGAAACATCGTGCTGTTGCGGAAGGCGAAAAACATATCTCAAGAGCAGCTGGCTCTGCGGGCGGAGATGAGCGTGTCCTTTCTGCGGGACATTGAGCATGGGCAGGCAAATCCCAGCCTGGATAGTCTTGAGCGGCTGGCGGATATATTAGGCGTAGACGTATGGGTATTTATGCTGTTGTCCAAAAACGACGGGAGCATTCTGGATACTTTACATGAATTGCGGCGTAAGCTGAAAACTGCGGTTGGAAAGGCGGGGGTGATGTAATATCAAAGGCGAGTGCATGGAGATATGCGCACTGCTCTACCAGCTTGGGGTGACCCGGAATTACAAGGGCTTTCCCCAAACGGCGCTGGCGGTGGAACTGTGCGCGGAGCAGCCGGACCGGCTGCTCCAGGTGACAAAACTGGTTTACCCGGACGTGGCAAGACGGTATGGGACAAGCTGGGCGGCGGTGGAGCGGAATATCCGCACGGTGAGCGGCGTCATCTGGCGCTCAAACCCGCTGCTGCTCAATGAGCTGGCCTATGTATCCCTTCCCCAAAAGCCCTGCCCCGCGCAGCTGCTGTCCATTTTGGCTGCTTCGGTGGGCTTCAGGTAACCCATTCCCGGCCGGCTCCACCCTCCCACGTGCCGGGGGCGCACTTCCGGCCGGACGGACGCTTCATTTGTCATACTGCTTTACGCGGGCCAGGGAAAGGGCGGCGGGGAATTTTCCCCGCCGCCCCTATTTCGCGTCCCGCGCCCTCATCCCACTCCCAGCAGCCGCGCCGCCGCCGTCACCGCTAGGCACAGCCCCAGCCCCAGCGCCGTGGGCAGGGCGACGGCCAGCGCCGTCCATTTCACGCTGCCCGTCTCCTTGTACACCGTGAGGCAGGTGGTGGAGCAGGGCCAGTGGAACAGGGAGAACAGCATGGCGCACACCGCCGTCAGCCACGTCCAGCCCTGCTGGGTGAGCAGCTCCCCCAGGGCGGCCAGGCTGTCGAACTCCACCAGGCTGCCCGCCGACAGATAGGCCATGAGCATCACCGGCAGCACGATCTCGTTGGCGGGCCAGCCCAGAATGAAGGCCATGAGGATCACCCCGTCCAGCCCGAACCACCGGGCGAAGGGGTCCAAAAACCCGGTGCAGCGGGCCAGCAGGGAGATGTCCCCCACCGTCACGTTTGCCATCAGCCAGATCGCCGCCCCCGCCGGGGCGGCCACCGCCACCGCCCGCCCCAGCACAAACAGGGTGCGGTCCAGCACCGAGCGGACGATCACCTCCCCCACCCGGGGCTTTCGGAAGGGGGGCAGCTCCAGGGCAAAGGAGGAGGGCATCCCCTTGAGCAGCGTGGCCGACAGCAGCCGGGAGCACCCCAGCGTCCCCGCCACCCCCAGCACCAGCGTGGCCAGCAGCAGCGCCGCCCCCTCCAGCGAGGCCAGCACCCCGGCCCGCCCGCCCACAAAAAAGATGGTGATCAGGGCGATGAGGGTGGGAAATTTGCCGTTACACGGCACCAGGGAGGCGGTGAGGATGGCAATGAGCCGCTCCCGGGGGCTGTCAATGATGCGGCAGCCCGTGACCCCGCAGGCATTACAGCCCAGCGACATGCATATAACCTATATGATTTTGCCCCGCGCCAAAAAAGCAGGGGGCGGCGGGCTATCCGCCCTGTGCCCCCCGGTTCTCCACCTCCCCCGCCAGCCCGGCGAAATGGACAATCAGCCGCCTGGTCAAATCGGGCAGCCCCTCCGCCCCCCGGACGCAGCCCGCCATGTCATCCCGCTGGGAGCCGTCCGCCAGGATATTGCGCACCACCGCGCCATCAAGCCCGTTTTTTTCCACCTTCATCACCCCGGCCATAGCTATGCGCCCCCCGGCCCGCCTATGCCCGCCCGAAAATGGTTGCAAAAAACGGCGGTCCATGCTATGATAGTTTCGCGCGGTTCCGACCGCTCCGGGCGGGCCGTTTCACCATCCGGCCGCCCCAGTCCGACCAAGACAGAAAGAAGGAATCGCGTTGAGAATTTGGAAAATCGGCTCCGGCGCACTGTCCGCCGCCCTCAGCCTGTACGTGGTCTGCCAAGCCTTTTGGGGCGGGGCGCTGAACCTCTTGGCGGGGGAGGCCCCCTCCGGCGCCGCCGGCCTGGTGGTGGCCGCCACGCTGCTGGCCGGCGGCATCGTCTCCATCGTCACCAGCGGCGGCAGCCTGGGCGCCGACATCGCCCTGATCACCCTGCACGGCCTGGGCGCGCTGGTGGGCTTCACCATGTCGGGGCGCTACGCCGATCTGATGATCTGGGCGCTGTGGTCCTTCCTGTGCGCCGTGCTGGCCCTGGTGGACTTCGTGGTGGCCTATAACCAGGACGACAATATTTATGAGGACTTCTCCACCCACGCCCCCCCCTCCGGCCCCCCCACCCTGCGCGCCGTGGTCATGGAGCCCAACCAGAAAAAGCGGGAAGCCGCCATTGATTCCCTGCCGGAGCACGAGGTCAGAAGCTACCTCAAGCAGCTGGTCACCGCCTTCATCAACCGGGAGTCCATCAAGCCCCCCGGCATCGACGACGAACCCCCCAGGGGTCGTGCCGCCCTGACCGTTGTGCTCTCCCTTGTGGTTATTATCGCGGCGGCGGCGGTTATCTTTTTCACGGTCCAGGGCCTGCTGGACGCGGATTCGGAGCCCTCGCCGTCCCCCTCCCCCAGCGCCGGCGTATCCCAGCAGCCCAGCGCCCCGCCCTCTTCCCAGCCCTCCGCCCCCCTCCCCGCCGGGCCCTCCGGCGACCTGGGGGACTACTACGTGGAGATCAAAAGCGCCGTCCTCACCGCCGATTACGGCGGGAGCCAGGCCATCCTCATCACCTACTCCTGGACCAACAACAGCCAGGAGACCACCAACGCCCTGTCCGCCTTCATTGAGCGGGCCTTCCAGGACGGGGTGCAGCTGGATTCGGCCACCATCCTGTCCACCAACCCCCAGTACTCCGCCGGCACCGCCCTGCGGGACGTGCGCCCCGGCGCCACCACCGACGTACAGCGCGCCTACCTGATTTCGGACAGCGGCTCCCCGGTGGAGTTTGAGGTCTTTGAATTTTTGGGCGACGATGAAACCGCAGTGTCCATGAGCTTTGACCCGGCCAGCCTCCCCTCCGTGGAGTGAGAGGCCCCGGCCGCCAAGACAATCCCGCCGGGCGTCCGGCGGACAGAAGGGGAGAACGGCCCGCCGCCGTTCTCCCCTTTTAGAGCCTATATTCCGACAGGGAGGGAGCGCTGTGGACCCACGGCCCATGACGGTGGCGGGCTACGCCCGGGTATCCACCGAAAACCAGCTGGAAAACTACTCCATTGAGGAGCAGACCGGGCGGCTGCGGGCGTTCTGCGCCGCCAAGGGCTGGACCCTGGGGGAGCTGTACGTGGACGGCGGCTACTCCGGCGGCAATACCGACCGACCGGCCCTGCGGCGGATGCTCTCCCATATCCGGCGGGGCGGCGTGGACGCCGTGGTGGTGTGCAAGCTGGACCGGCTCTCCCGCTCCCAGAAGGACACCCTGACCCTCATTGAGGACGAGCTGCTGGCCCATGGCGCCGATTTTGTGTCCATCAGCGAGAATTTTGACACCTCCACCCCCTTTGGCCGGGCCATGATCGGCATTCTGTCCGTCTTTGCCCAGCTGGAGAAGGACCAGATCACCGAGCGCTTCACCATGGGGCGCATCGGCCGCAGCCGGGCGGGGTACTACCACGGCGGCTCCCGTCCCCCCACCGGGTACGACTACCGGGACGGGCTCTTACAGGTGAATCCGTACCAGGCCATCCAGGTACAGGAGGCCTTCGCCCTGTTCCTGTCGGGGAAATCCGTCAACGCCGTCAGCCGGGAGCTGTCCGCCCGCTACGCCGGCAGCTGGACCCCCGCCAAGGTGCTGGGCGTGCTGAAAAACACCGTCTACACCGGCAAGGTCCACTTCCGCCGGCAGGATTACGACGGCCTCCACCAGCCCCTGGTCAGCCAGGAGGACTTCCAGGCCGCCGCCCGGCTGCTGGGGCCCGGCTCCCCCAGGGAGGCGGCCAAGACCGCCCCCCAGCGCTCCCCCTTCCGGGCGGGGTATTTTTTGAGCGGACTGGTCTGGTGCGCCCGGTGCGGCGCGCGCTACAGTGCGGTTCACGGCTGCTACCGCTGCTATTCCCGCTCCAAGTGCTCCCCCAAGTTCGTCCGGGACCCGGACTGCAAAAACCGCAGCTGGCCCATCGGCCAGCTGGACGCTCTGGTTCTGGGGGAGCTGGAGCGCCTGCTCACGCCGGAGCTGCTGGCGGATGTCCTCCGCCCGGAAGGGGAGGCGGCTGCCCCGGACTGGGCCGGTCCCGCCGCCCTTGAAAAACGGCTGGACGAGCTAGATCTCCAGACCGGCAGGCTCATCCAGCTCTACCAGGTGGGCTCCCTGCCCAGGGAGGAGGTGGAGCGCCGGGCCGCCGCGCTGCGGGCCGAGCGGAACCGGCTCCGGGCACAGCTGGACGCGCCGCCCCCCGCCCCGCCCCCGGAGGGGCCGGACAGCGCCGCCCGGCGCTTCTGGGCGGGCTGGGCCGCCGGGGAGGCGGACAGCCGCCGGGCGCTGGCCGCCTCCCTGGTGGAGCGGGTGGAGGTGGACGGGGAGGCGGTGAGCATCTATTGGCGGGTGTAGCGCAAACTCATATCCGCCATCCACATGGTCAGGCACTGCTTTCCGCAGGCCCGGCATTTCTGAAACGCGTGGTCCATGACAAAGGCAACCCGGGGCAGGTAGCCCAGGTCCTCCAGCAGGGTGAACAGGGGGAAAAAGATGGCCATGGGGGGCAGCATCACCGCCACCACCCAGGCGGTCACCCGGTACACCCCGTCCAGCAGGATGCCGGACAGCCACGCCGGGGCCGGGGCCAGCCACGCCGCCAGCGCCTCCCCCACCCGGGCAAACAGGGCGGTGAGCAGGGCCGACGGGCCGTTGGCCCCCGCCACCGTCAGCCACACCACCAGCCCGAACAGCAGCAGCATCAACGGGATGCCGGTGGATTTGGAGGTGAGCAGGCGGTCCAGCCGCCGCTGGCGGCGCAGGCGGTCCGCCCGCTCCTCCCGCACCACCTGGGCGGCGTACCGCTCCGCCAGGGTGACCCGCTCCCTGGGCTCCCGCCGGGAGGCGGCGGGGGCGTCCGCCTCCACCAGCCGGGCAATGGCCCTCTTGAGCTCCTCCAGCCCCTCCTGCCGCCCGGCAGAGGTGCCCACCACAGGCGTCCCCAGGCGCTGGGACAGGGCGGGCAGGTCCACCTCCACCCCCAGCCGTTTGGCCTCGTCCAGCAGGTTGACGCACACCAGCACCTTCCCCGTCAGCTCCAGCACCTGGAGCACCAGAATCAGGTTCCGCTCCAGGCAGGTGGCGTCGCACACCACCACCACAGCGTCCGCCTGGCCGCTCTCAATGTAGTCCCGGGCCACCGCCTCCTCCTGGGAGTGGGCGGCCAAGGAATAGGTCCCAGGCAGGTCGATCAGCTGGTACTCCCGCCCCTCAAAGATGTACTCTCCCCGGGCGGTGGCCACCGTCTTCCCCGCCCAGTTCCCCGTATGCTGCCGGAGCTTGGTCAAAGCGTTGAACAGGGTGGACTTCCCCACATTGGGGTTGCCCGCCAGCGCCACCCGCTTCATGTGGCCACCGCCCCGGCAGCCACCTCCTGAACCCGCCGCTCCAGGGCCACGCCGTCGGCGTCCGCCCGGCGCAGGGCGATGAGCGCCCCCCGGATCAGATAGGCGCAGGGGTCCCCGGCGGGGCTGCGCAGCACACAGGTTACCCGGGTGCCCCGCACCAGCCCCAGGTCGGTGAGCCGCCGGTCCATGGCCGGTCCCGCGCTCACCTCAGTCACATAGGCGCTCTCCCCCTCCCGGAGGGTGGACAAACGCAGCGCTTCATACATAATAGACAGCTCCTTTCCCGCGCGGGCCGCCTTGCGGACGGTCCGCAAGCTATCCTATGGCGGGAAGAGGCGAATTGTGAAAACAGCAAAGCCCCCGCCGCCGGCGGGGGCTTTGCTCAGTCATTGTGTATGTGAATATGGTTATTGATGTGGTTGGCGCAGTAGCAATAATACCCGTCACACTTGGAACAGTAGCGGAACTCCATATTGGGGTCGTCCTGGTCGGTGAGGCCGCATACCGCGCACTTGTGCAGGTAGCCGCCGGTCTCCCTGGCCTTCTTCTGGGCCTGCCGCTGGGCCTTCTTGAAGTTGATGACCTGGGGGTCCGCCCGGCGGCGGGCAAAGCCCAGCTTCATGGACCAGAAGGGCCAGGTGAAGATGAAGTAGTTGATAAAGCTGGGCAGGGCCAGCAGGATCACAAACGGGCCGCTCTCCACCCCCTCCAGCAGGATAAGGGCCACGTCCAGCAGGGCCAGCCACTTCATTTTGATGGGGAGCACGAACATGAACAGCACCTGCATCTCGCTGTACATGGTGGCGATGACCAGGAAGAAGGACAGGTGGATGTAATAGATGCTGGCAGCGCCCAGAAGCAGGCCGCCCGCAATGGACAGCGCCGTCCCGCACAGGTAGAACAGGCTGAACTTGACCGTCCCCCACTCCCGCTCCAGCATCTGGCCCGTCCAATAGACCACATAGCAGCCCAGCAGCAGGTAAAAGGGATTGCTGCTGCTGGGGATCAAAACGAAGGTGACCAGCCGCCAGACCTGCCCCCGAAAAATCAGGGCGCGGTGGAAGAACAGGAGGTTGGCCAGCGCACCCTGGAAAAACAGGTCCAGGATACCCACGGCCGCCTGGCCGATGGCAATATACATGGCCAGGTTGGATATGCCCAACCGGGGATGCTTGGCGCAGAAACGGTCAATCGGACCGTAATGGTCGTTGCGGTACATCATGGACAAGTCTCCTTTTCGCTCGTTGACACCATTCTACCCCATTCGGACTGGAAAATAATCAATAAACTGTGAATCATTTGCTGTAGAGCTCCACAATATGGCGCAGCACCTCCACCACCGCGTCCATCTCCTCCACGCAGGCCAACTCCAGCGGGCCGTGGAAATTGTAGCCGCCGGTGCCCAGGTTGGGACAGGGCAGGCCCATATAGGACAGCCGCGCCCCGTCGGTGCCCCCCCGGATGGGCTCCACCGCCGGGGTGAGCCCCGCCAGCTCCGCCGCCCGCTTGGCATTGTCCACCAGATGCATACAGTCCGTGAGCTTCTCCTTCATATTGTAGTAGCTGTCCTTCAGGGTGAGCTCCACCCGGGCGGTGGGGTGGGCCGCCCCCACCTGGGCGGCGGAGCGCTCCATCAGCGTCTTTTTCTCCTCAAACTTGGCCCGGTCGTGGTCCCGGATGATATACTCCATGTGGGCCGAGGCGGTGGTGCCCGTCAGGGCGTCCAGGTGGAAGAAGCCCTCGTACCCATCCGTCTTGCCGGGGACGGCCGACCGGGGCAGCAGGGCGTTGAGCTCCTGGGCGATGAGCAGGGCGTTTTCCATCACGCCCTTGGCGGCGCCCGGGTGGACGGACACGCCGGTGATATCCACCTTGGCGCTGGCGGCGTTGAAGTTCTCGTACTCGATGGACCCCGCCGCGGAGCCGTCCACCGTGTAGGCGTACCGGGCCCCGAAGGCCGCCACGTCGAAGTGGTCGGGGCCCTCGCCGATCTCCTCGTCGGGGGTGAAGGCGATACACAGCCGCCCGTGGGGCAGGTTTTCGTCGATGACCCGCTGACACAGGGTCATGATCTCCGCCACCCCCGCCTTATCGTCCGCCCCCAGCAGGGTGGAACCGTCGGCGGTGATGAGGGTTTTGCCCTTCAGCCCCGCCAGGAAGGGGAAGTCCGCCGCCTTGATCACCCGGCCCCCCTGGGGCAGGGCGATGTCGCCGCCGTCGTACTTCTCGTGGAGGATGGGCTTTACATTCTCCCCGGAGAAGGCGGGGGCGGTATCCATGTGGGCCAGCAGGCCCAGGGCGGGGGCGCCCTCGCAGCCGGGGGAGGCGGGCAGCCAGGCCGTGACGATGCAGTGCTCGTTGACGCTAGGGTTTTCCAGCCCCAGCCCCTTCAGCTCGTCCACCAGCGCCCGGGCCAGGTCCCACTGGCCCGGGGTGGAGGGGGTGACCCCCGTTTCCTCCGAGGATGCGGTGTGGATTTGAACATACTTCAGCAGTCTTTCGTAGGCTCTCATATGGCAAAAAACTTCCTTTCGTTTTGAGGAGCTGTACCAATAGCCTCAGCACCCAGCTTTACGGCCAAAATTGCCGCCGGCAAAGTATTCTCGCGATTTTTCGCCTTGCCACCGGCAATTTCGGCTCGCGAATCTGATATACTTCGGCTATTCGTACAGCTTCTGAGTTCACAGCATAACCGGGTTTGTGGTCCACTCCAGCCCGCACCGCCCCGGCTCCCGGCGGCACAGCTGGTAGAAGTCGGTACAGCGGGCCTCCAACTCCAGCAGGGGCTCCCCCCTGCCGTGGGCGGGCTTGGTGAAGACGGGCAGGGCCGCCCGGCCCTTCATCTCCCGCAGCAGGGCCCGGCCCCCTTCGTTAGCCCCCAGCACCCGGAGGTAGGGCGGGTGGGCGGGCCGGCGGGCCTCCCGCAGCCCCAGCGCCCCCCACAGCAGGGCCCGGCGGATGCGGGCGTGGGCATAGCGCTTGGTCTTGGCCAGCCCGTATACCTCCTCCAGCGTCCTCCCCTGCCGCACCGCCCGGTACAGCCGGTGGGACAGCCCCTCCCCGCAGTCGGGCAGGGCGGCAAAGCCGCCCTCGTCCATGGCGCGCAGGACGGCCAGCGCCGCCCGTTCCCCGCACCTCAGCCCGGCGGGGTTTTCCGCGGCCAGCGCCCCCGACAAAATTTGCTCCCGCAAAAAGGAGGCGGAGGGGTACTGGGGGTGCGCCCCCCCATCGTGCCCCGCCCCCGCCCGGCGGACGGTGACGGGCTCGATCCCACTTTGCAGGGCGTTCAGCGCCCGGAGGTACTCCACCCCCAGGTTATTGTTCGGCCGGGAGAGCAGCTCCGCCGCCGCCGTCCCCGCCACCTCCTCCGCCGCCCGCTGGCGGCAGGCGGCAAAGGGAAGCCCCTGGTCCAAAAACCGCCGCAGGGCCGTGCGGTAAGCGGGGCTGTCCAGGCACCGGGCCAGCCGCCCAAGCCCCTGGGCCGCCCCGCACTCGCTGCCAAAGGACAGGTGGGTCACCACCCCTGTGGCCGCCAGCAGCTCCACCGCCCCCCGGGCGAAGGTCTCCGCCGAGGACGCCGCCCACACCGTAGGCAGCTCCAGCACCAGGTCCGCGCCCCCCTCCAGGGCGGCCCGGGCCCGGGTCCATTTGTCAAAGACGGCGCACTCCCCCCGCTGCACAAAGTTCCCGCTCATCACGGCCACCACGGCGCACTCCCCCAGCGCCCGGCGGGTCTCCCCCAGGTGGAAGGCGTGCCCCGGGTGGAAGGGATTGTACTCCGCCACCACCCCCGCCACGGTCATGGCCCTCCTCCTCCCACTTATTTTCGGCAAAATCGCGAAAACCGCTTGCGGTATGCCGTCCTTCGTAGTATAATGTGTCCGTTATACAGCCGTGCCTTTCGTTATTATACGCCCAAAGGCCGGGCAAAGTAAATACCCAGTTATGTCCCATCACGGAAGCTGGAAATCGTGACTAAAGGAGTGCGGAATATGAAAGTTCTCGTCATCAACGCCGGCAGCTCATCCTTGAAGTACCAACTGCTGGACACCGGCAGCCAGAATGTGCTGGCCAAGGGTCTGTGCGAACGCATCGGCATCGACGGCAAATTCACCTACAAGGCCCCCGGCAAAGCCGTTGTGGACGCCCGCGACGTGGCCATGCCCACCCATTCCGAGGCCATCCAGACCGTGCTCAACGCCCTAGTGGACCCGGAGAACGGCGTCATCGCCTCCATGAGGGAAATCGACGCGGTGGGCCACCGCGTCGTCCACGGCGGCGAGACCTTCGCCCACTCCGTACGCATCGACGGGCAGGTGCTCTCCGCCATGGAGGCGTGCGTCCCCCTGGCCCCCCTGCACAACCCCGCCAACATCCTGGGCGTCAAGGCCTGCTCCGCCGTCATGGGCCCCAACGTGCCCCAGGTGGCCGTGTTCGACACCGCCTTCCACCAGACCATGCCCCCTGTGGCCTACACCTACGCCCTGCCCTACGAGTACTACCAGCAGGACAAGGTGCGCCGCTACGGCTTCCACGGCACCAGCCACAAGTACGTCACCCAGCGGGCCGCCGACATGCTAGGCAAGCCCATCGAATCCCTCAAGCTCATCTCCTGCCACCTGGGCAACGGCTCCTCCGTGGCCGCCGTGGCCGGTGGGAAAAGCGTGGATACCTCCATGGGCTTCACCCCCCTGGCCGGCGTTCCCATGGGCACCCGCTCCGGCGATCTGGACGCGGGCATTCTGGAGTACCTGATGAACAAGCACGGCATGGACATCAAGGAAATGCTCAATGTGCTCAATAAAAAATCCGGCGTCCAAGGCCTGTCCGGCGTGTCCTCCGACTTCCGGGACCTGTGCGCCGCCCGGGACGCAGGCAATGGGCGGGCGGCGCTGGCGCTGGACCTGTTCAACTACGGCGTGAAGAAGTATATCGGGGCCTATGCCGCCGCCATGGGCGGGGTGGACGCCGTGATCTTCACCGCCGGCGTGGGCGAGAACGACGCCGCGCAGCGCATGGCCATCGCCTCGGGCCTGGAGTTCATGGGCATCAAGATGGACCCCGACGCCAACAGCGTCCGGGGCAAGGAGGCCATCATCTCCGCCATCGACTCCAAGGTGAAGGTGCTGCTCATCCCCACCAACGAGGAGCTGATGATCGCGCTGGAGACTGCGGCACTGGTGTAAAGGCGGCGCCCATGAAAAAGCAGTTATAGCCGCTATTAAGAAATAAAATCACTCATTTTTTCCAACAACAACTCCCCGGCGGGTGTCCGCCGGGGAGTTGTTTCAGAAATTTTTAGCCCGCCACATGAGATACCCCTCCAGAATCAGCGATGCCGCCACTGCGTCCACGTTATTCCTGTGGGCCTTCATCTTCTTGCCCGAGGCGTGGAGAATCTGGTGGGCCTCAATGGTGGTGCGCCGCTCGTCCCACAGCCGCACCGGCATCCCTGTCTTTTCCTCCACCAGGGCCGCGAAGGCGCGGTAGAGCTCCGCCCTGGGCCCCTCGGTGCCGTCCATGTTCCGGGGAAAGCCCATCACCAGCTCGTCCGCCTGCCGCTCCCGGGCGAGCCGGGCCAGCTCCTCTGCCGCCCGCTCTTGGCTGCGGGTGCGGATCACGGTGGTATAGCCCGCCAGCAGCCCCGAGGCGTCGGACACCGCCACCCCTGTGCGGGCGTCGCCGTAATCAATGGCCATCACACGCATATTGACCCTCCGTTCCAGAATGGCCGGGCGTTCAGCCTGCGCCGAACCGCCCCACAGCCGTCACATTATCCTCGCAGCCGCCCCCCTCAGGCGGCAACGGCGTCCCGATGGCCACAGCATACCATATCCCCCCTGCTTTTTCAAGGCAAATAATCCCGCCACCCCCTTGACAAGCCCCGCCCGGTGTGATATGCTATCAGCACCTGTGAGCAGGGCTTTCTTTTTGTGCGTATTTTTACGGGATAGGCACAAAAACCCTGACCCCTCCCCGGAGGACCGCAGGGAGGCAATTGGCCGATTTCCCGTAGCTTCCAATGGGCGCGTTTTGCCCATTTTGAGCGCTGGAGTCGGCAAAGGCCGGTCCGGCGCTTTTTTGCCGCCCGGTCAATTTAAAAGGAGGTGCCGAGAATGGCGAAAGCCGGAAACCGTGTGAAGGTCGTGCTGCGCTGCTCCGAGTGCAAGCAGCGCAACTACAACACCAAGAAGAACAAGCGCAATACCACCGAGCGCCTGGAGCTCAACAAGTACTGCCCCTTCTGCAGAAAGCACACGAAGCACACCGAAACCAAGTAATGGGCGCCGCTCAAAGGAAAGAAGGGTTAACGTAAATGTCTGAACAGGAAAAGCGGGACAACACCGCCACTCCGAAGGAGTCCGTAAGCTCCGACAAGAAGGCCAAGGCCCCCAAGAAGAAGGAACAGAAGCCAAACCGCCTCCTGCGCTGGCTCAAGGACCTGAAGGGTGAGCTGAAAAAGGTCACCTGGCCCTCCCTCAAGGACACGGTTAAAAACGTGGGCGTCGTCATCGTGTGCGTCATCCTCGTGGGCATTTTCATCTGGGGGTTCGACTACCTCGCCCGTGCGGTGATCCAAGCCCTGTTTGCGTTGTTTGAGTACCTGGGCTAAGGGGTCGCGGAATGGCTGACGAATTGAAATGGTATGTGGCCCACACCTACTCCGGCTATGAGAACACCGTAGCCATGTCCATTGAGCAGGCCGTGGAAAACCGCAGCATGCACGACCTCATCGCCGAGGTGTCCATTCCTCTTGAGACCGTCACCGAGATCACCGACAACGGCCCCAAAACCGTGGAGCGCAAGGTATTCCCCGGCTACGTGCTGGTGAAAATGGTCATGACCGACGAGACCTGGCATCTGGTGCGCAACATCCGGGGCGTCACCGGCTTTGTGGGCTCGGCCAACAAGGCCATCCCCCTCACCGAGGAGGAGATCGCCGCCCTGGGCGTGGAAAAGCGCGAGGTGGTGGTGAGCTACGGCGTGGGCGACAGCGTGAAGATCACCGACGGCGCCCTGGCCTCCTTCATCGGCACGGTGGAGGATCTGGATACCGAGCGCGGCAAGGTCCGGGTGGTGGTGTCCATGTTCGGCCGGGAGACCCCTGTCGAATTGGAGCTGGATCAAGTCGAAACGATCTAAGAAAATCAGAGGCGGGTGAGACCCGCCAGTGGGAGAAATCCCCGAAGCGGATTTCGTCACCACCACATTTTATGTAGGAGGTGCTGTTTCAAATGGCACAGAAAATTACTGGATATGTAAAGCTGCAGATCCCCGCCGGCCAGGCAACCCCGGCCCCCCCCGTGGGCCCCGCCCTGGGCCAGCACGGCGTGAACATCGCCGCCTTTACCAAGGAGTTCAACGAGCGCACCAAAAAGGACATGGGCCTGATCATCCCCGTGGTCATCACCGTGTATGCCGACCGCTCCTTCTCCTTCATCACCAAGACCCCCCCTGCCGCCGTGCTCATCAAGAAGGCGTGCAATATCGAGTCCGGCTCCGGCGTGCCCAATAAGACAAAGGTGGCCACCCTGTCCAAGGCCGACTGCCAGAAGATCGCCGAGACCAAAATGCCCGACCTGAACGCCGCCAGCCTGGAGGCCGCCATGAGCATGATCGCCGGTACCGCCCGCTCCATGGGCGTGCTGGTGGAAGAGTAAGGGAAAGGAGGAAGCAGCAATGGCTAAGAAAGGCAAAAAGTATGTGGACAGCGCCAAGCTCATCGACCGCGCCGCCCAGTATGACGTGAACGAGGCCATGGAGCTGGTCATCAAGACCGCCACCGCCAAGTTTGACGAGACCGTGGAGCTGCACGTGAAGCTGGGCGTGGATTCCCGCCACGCCGACCAGCAGGTCCGCGGCGCCATCGTCCTTCCCCACGGCACCGGCAAGACCGCCCGGGTGCTGGTGTTCGCCAAGGGCGACAAGGCCGACGAGGCCCGCGCCGCCGGCGCCGATTTTGTGGGCGATATGGACATGGTGGAGAAGATTCAGAAGGAAAACTGGTTCGACTTTGACGTTGTGGTCGCCACCCCCGACATGATGGGCGTGGTGGGCCGTCTGGGTAAGGTGCTGGGCCCCAAGGGCCTGATGCCCTCCCCCAAGGCCGGCACCGTCACCATGGACGTGACCAAGGCCGTCAACGAGATCAAGGCCGGTAAGGTGGAGTACCGTCTGGACAAGACCAACATCATCCACTGCCCCATCGGCAAGGT
>ERZ779626.57-NODE-57-length-78261-cov-30.094213_pt1 | contig 78261 bp, 93 predicted proteins | sample MGYA00514209_ERZ779626 | MGnify/ENA primary metagenome ERZ779626 (study PRJEB29562, sample SAMEA4376713) | mouse gut metagenome | isolation source: Cecum | study: EMG produced TPA metagenomics assembly of the A DSS colitis mouse model was used to assess the...
TAATGCATGACTTCTCCTGCACAGACGCAGCGGATATGTACTATGGGACACTGGCAGACAGGGTGAGATTTTTCAAAGAGAGTAAGGAGGGAATCGAGATTATGTGCCGGGCTATGGAAGATATGAGGAATCAGACATTGAAAGAAGGAATGATAAATGTTGCAAAGAAAATGCTGGAAGATGGAACAATAACGCTTGAAAAGATTGCGGAATTTGTTGGCCTTTCAGTTGATGAAGTGAGAAAATTGAAAACAGACCAGAATATGTAAATGGCACTAATGAGCCAGGAATCTAAAAAACAGGTTCCTGGCTCTATTTTTTTGCCCCGAAATATAAATTTTCTGTGAATTTGATTAAAAAGTTCTTTACAAAACGTCACTGGAGACGCTTAAAAGAGCGTCTCCATCAAATATTTGTAGATCTGTTCATTTTTGTTGTACCAGCTCTCGCAGAGGGCTTCTGCCATATCCTCCGCGGGAACAGCGATCTTGATATTGACAAGTTCGGTGGATTTTTCGCGGGCGCTCAGCTCTGCCACGAATTCCCCGGAAGTCGACTTGTAGTATTTGGCGGTGATCGCCGAATCGTTTTTCAGCTCGAGGTGCTTTTCGGCGAGAAATGCATCGATGTCGGCGATGATGGCGTCGCCGATGCGGTTCCCAAAATAGGACAGTGTGCTGCGTCCCTCCTCCGTGATGGAGAATAGCGTGCGGTTCATCGAGGTGTCCGCCTTGATCAGCTCCGTGTCCTGCAGGTCGGCGATCACCTGCTGCAGTGTGATGAAATTCGTGTATTCCTTTTCGAGGATGAAGCTGCTGATCTGTGAGTAGGACAGTTTGAAGGTAACTTTATCCAACATGTACAGGACGATCAGTTTGTATAATGTCAATGGATCTTGTGTCATAAAAACAACGCTCCTTTGGGGTTTGTGTTTGTCTGTGAAAATGTCCGGGACTGCCATGTGCCGCGCCGCCGCATCTCTTGGTGCAGTGTGTTGAGGACACGTCTTTTGTCCAGGCTCCACAGAGGGGCGAGCAGCAGATCTCTTGGACCGTCACCTGTCAGACGGTGTATCACCATGTCGGGAGGCAGCACCTCGAGACAGGAGATTATGATATCAATATACGCCATCATGTCGAGAATATCAAATGTTTTCTTTGTATAAAATTCGACTAAATCCGTGTTTTTGAGAACATGTAACAACTGTAATTTAATTCCGTCGATGCCGATCGTGGATAAATAACGGCAGGTATCGATCATCATGGAGCGATCCTCGCCGGGAAGTCCTATAATAACATGCGATATCACAGGGATGGAGATCCCGCGGAGCCGGATCACAGTCTGCTCAAACACGGAGAGCGGATAGCCGCGCCGTATGAGCGCGGCGGTGTGCTCATGAATGGTCTGCAGACCGAGTTCGATCCAGATGAATTTGTCGCGGTATGTTTTGTTCAGCCTGTCGAGCAGCGAGAGCACGTCATCGCTGAGACAGTCGGGTCTGGTGGCGATGGAGATCCCGACGACCGCAGGCTCGTCCAACGCCTCGCGGTAGAGTGCCTCGAGTGTTTCGACAGGCGCGTAGGTGTTTGTGTACGCCTGAAAATAAGCGATAAAATGACTGCCGATATTTTTATTGCGAAAGTATTGTTTTCCCCGCTCGAGCTGGGCGGAGATCGAACTTTCGCCCAGGGACATCCTGACGGCAAAATCGCCGCTCCCGCCCGCGCTGCAGAAGATACAGCCGCGGACACCGCAGGTTCCGTCGCGGTTCGGGCAGGTCATGCCGGCATCGAGGGCGATCTTGTATATTTTTTCACCGAAGCGCTTTTTGAGTTCGTAGTCAAGGGAGTGGTAGGGGCGGTCGTCCCAGCGCATCACGGTCTGATGTGTGATCGGACTGCCTGCGCGACAAGCTCTGCCACCTTTGGATCAAAGGCTTCCGGCATGATGTTGTCCTCGCTCAGCTCCTCGTCCGGCACAAGTCCGGCGATCGCAGCAGCGGCGGCAAGTTTCATCTCCTCCGTGATCTGTGTGGCGCGCCCCTCGAGAGCACCCTTAAATATACCCGGGAATGCGACCACGTTGTTGACCTGGTTTGGGAAATCGCTTCTGCCGGTGCCGACAACGCGCGCACCGGCAGCTTTTGCCACGTCAGGCATGATCTCCGGTGTGGGGTTTGCCATGGCAAAGAGGATGGAATCGGGAGCCATCGACCGGACCATTTCAGGCGTGACGATATTCGGCGCGGAGACACCGACAAAAATGTCCGCGCCTTTCAGGGCATCCGCGAGCGTTCCGGTCACATTGTCCGGGTTGGTGATCTTTGCCATCTTTTCCTGCATCCAGTTGAGACCTTCTGTGGAGGTTGACACGATGCCCACCTTGTCGCACATGATCACGTTTGTAAAGCCGTATGTCAGCAGGAGCTTTGTGATGGCGACGCCTGCACTGCCTGCACCGTTTACGACGACCCGGCAGTTTTCTTTCTGTTTACCGACAACTTTGAGGGCGTTGATGATGCCTGCGAGGACGACGATCGCGGTGCCGTGCTGGTCGTCGTGGAATACGGGGATGTCGAGGATCTCTTTTAAGCGCTCCTCAATCTCAAAGCAGCGCGGGGCACTGATGTCCTCAAGGTTGATGCCGCCGTAGGCCGGTGCGAGCCAGGTGACTGCCTTGATGATCTCCTCGGTGTCCTGTGTGTCGAGGCAGATAGGGACGGCATTCACGCCGCCAAACTCCTTGAAGAGCACCGCCTTCCCCTCCATGACCGGCATCGCGGCGTGCGGTCCGATGTTGCCAAGACCGAGCACGGCGCTTCCGTCGGACACGACGGCTACAGTGTTCGCTTTCATGGTGTACTGGTATGCGGCTTCCTTGTCTTTGGCGATCACCTTGCACGGCTCTGCCACACCGGGAGTGTAGGCGAGCGAGAGTGCCTCCCTTGAGTTGACAGGCGTTTTGGACACGGTTTCGAGTTTTCCGTTCCATTCTCTGTGAAGTGCCAACGCCTGTTCCTGGATTGTCATTTGAGCTTCCATATGTAAAATCTCCTTCATTAAATCTGGTGAGGAACTGCAGCAAAATAACCGATACGGACTGCGCAGGGTATTTCATACAGATCCTAAGGGTTCCTTAACGGGCGGGGAATGATTGCCCGCCCGCGTGCATAAAAAGCACCTTACTTTATAATGTATAATAAATCTTTGTAAATCGCAATAAATTCTTCTTCCTATTTTGAGAAAAGTGAGGTATAATATAAAAAGTATTGATTTAGTACTAAAGAGTGCTTGAAAAATCATCCCTGCCATCTGTATAACGACTCCGGAGGTCGGATTCACCACTTTGCGTGATATTTGCGTCAAATTCAGCTGACATAAGGCAGTGCTTTTTTTGCTTTTGCTTTTTTCATTTGGCATAAATTTTCCACAAATTGTGACGTACATTTGCCAGAAAGCATTTTTCAAGGTACGCGAATGCGCCATTAGATACAAATTGAAATATGGGGCTGTATGGTCTGTGCCAGAGCTGGTACGCCATCCGGCCGGAAATCAGACTCGTGAACTGTCTGTTTTGCGCCATTGCGTCGTTAAACTTTCTGGACGATGCCGCCACATAGTCCAGAAAGTTTGCCTGGCACTGGTACGATCCGTGCATTACAACTCTGATTTCTGACTGGATGGCGCACTAGTACAGCGTTGCCTAAATAACAGTGAAAAACAGTTCCTGATACTCGTGTCATCTGTGTGTCCTCAAAGCGACGGCGTAGTGGACCTGGACCCTGCGTCTGGCTTTGAAGGTGTGCAGAGGGCGCGGATAGCAGGTGATATTTACTCGATTATTAATACAATGCTGTACTAGATTATGGCACTTAGAAAGTGTAGTGCACCGGACAGATAAAGTCTGTGATTACATCTGATTATATTTTATTAATACTTTTCAAAATGTTTTCCAATTAAAATATCATATGTTATAAGTAAACTACAAGCAAGCGATATCTGCACTGCGGCAGGCTGCGTGTCATCGATGTAAGGGAAGCGTTCTCCGTTTTCATTGCAATGGTGCAATGCTTCGTCATTGTTCGAACAGATTCAGTTTTTGTGCATTTAGCGAAAAACGGTATAAAAGAAGTTGTCGGGGCATGAAAGTCATAGCGGCAGTGAAAACATTATTCATTCAATACTTTAGAAAGGTGGAAACTGGTACATTTATGAGGGAGAAATACGAATCACTGGCACTTGCTGAACTGAAAGAAATTGCAAAGGCACGTGGAATGAAACGCATAAGCGGACTGAAAAAAGCGGAGTTGATCGAACTGATGCTCGCAGAAGATGAGAAGGATAAGGAGGCTGGAAAGGACGTTGAGCCGAAACCTGTGCTCCGCGGTATGAAAGAGCCGTCATTTGCAACAACATCAAACAATTCCGGGGACAGAACAAACAGATATGAGCGCAGGGATAAGACCCCGAATAACACTGAGCGTCCAGCGAGAGAACAGCGTCCATATGTTGCTGACAATAATAATAATAATAATAATAATAATAATAATAATAATAATGCTGAGCGCCCGGCGCGGGAACAGCGCGCAGTTTCGGAAGGAACGGAGAACAAGCAGGCTGATGAGAAGTTTCCGTCAGAGCTTGACAGTGGCATCACCGCAAGAGGGATTCTTGAAGTCATGCCGGACGGTTTCGGGTTTATCAGAAGTGAGAACTTTCTGCCCGGCGAGAACGATGTGTATGTGGCACCGAGCCAGATCCGCCGTTTCGGACTGCGCACAGGTGATATTATAGAAGGAAACACGCGCATCAAGACAATGAACGAGAAATTCAGCGCACTGTTATATCTGAAAAAAGTGAACGGACTGCCGCCGGAACTTGCTACGAGAAGACGCAGCTTTGAGGATATGACGCCGATCTTTCCGGATAAGCGCATCAAGTTAGAGACACCCGGAGCCAGTGTGGCTATGCGCATCATGGATCTGATGAGCCCTGTCGGAAAGGGGCAGCGCGGTATGATCGTATCGCCGCCCAAGGCTGGCAAGACCACTCTGCTGAAGGAAGTGGCAAAGTCAATTCTGAAAACGGCGCCGGATATGCACATGATCATTTTGCTGATCGATGAGCGCCCGGAGGAAGTCACTGATATTAAAGAAGCGATCCAGGGACCTAATGTCGAGGTCATTTACTCGACATTTGATGAATTGCCGGAGCATCACAAGCGGGTTGCCGAGATGGTGATCGAGCGTGCGAAGCGCCTTGTGGAACATAGAAAAGATGTGTGCATCCTGCTCGACAGCATCACCAGACTGACGCGCGCTTACAACCTCACTGTCCCGCCAAGCGGCCGCACGCTATCAGGCGGACTTGATCCGGCAGCGCTGCACATGCCAAAACGCTTTTTTGGTGCGGCAAGAAACATGCGCGAGGGCGGAAGCCTTACGATTCTTGCGACTGCGCTTGTTGAGACAGGTTCCAAGATGGACGATGTGGTGTACGAGGAGTTCAAGGGTACCGGAAACATGGAGATGGTGCTCGACAGGAAGCTCTCCGAGAAGAGAGTTTTTCCTGCGATCGATATACCCAAGTCTGGCACGAGACGTGAGGATCTGCTGTTGACGCCGGATGAACTAGAGGCGATCAATGTTATGCGCAAGGCACTCAACGGTCTTAAGTCGGACGAGGCTGTTGACAAGATACTCGATATGTTTTACCGGACGAAAAACAATACGGAGTTCGTGGAGACCGTGAAAAAAATGAAATTTATCTGATCGTTCAAAAAATGAATAAAAAGTGCTTGCATAGAAAGAAAAGCTGTGATATACTAAAAAAGCTGTTTATACAGACAAGTATATGAAAACAAATATGATTGATTTATAGAGAGGTGAAAACAATGAGAGAAGGAATCCATCCAAATTACTATCAGGCAACTGTTACCTGCAACTGTGGCAACACTTTCGTGACAGGATCTACAAAGCCTGAGATCCACGTGGAAGTTTGTTCAAAATGCCATTCATTCTACACAGGACAGCAGAAGGCTGCATCGGCTCGTGGACGTATTGATAAGTTCAATAGAAAGTACGGCGTAGAAAGCAAATAAGTAGCGGCAAAAAGGTTGAGGTAAAGTATATCTCAACCTTTCGTTTTTACTGTATACATTTGGGGCGGTATGGAATAGTGTCGGGAGAATGGTACACTGTTTCTTGAGTAAAGAGGTAAAATATGGCGAAAAATAGACAGGCACAGTATTCTGGAATAGGCGGGCAGGCTGTTTTAGAGGGCGTGATGATGAAGAATAAGACGAAATACGCTGTGGCAGTGCGCAAGCCTGACGGGGATATTGATGTACAGGTTGAGGAGTACCAGGGAGTCTTCGGGGATAAGAAGTTTGCAAAGCTTCCGCTGATCAGGGGCGTTTTTGCCTTTGTGGATTCCCTCGTTCTTGGAATGCGGGTGACGATGCATTCAGCGTCCTTTTATGAGGAGGAAGAAGAGACAACGGAGGAGAGCGCAAAAAAATCATCAGGAGGCAAGGCAGATGATATCATGATGGGGATCACAGTGGCGGTTTCTGTCGTCATAGCTGTGGCGCTTTTTATGCTGCTGCCATTTTTGATATCAGACCTGTTGGGAAAATATATCCGCAATGCAAGCCTTGTGGCAATATTGGAAGGTGTTTTCCGCATTTTGATCTTTGTGGGGTATATTGCGGCGATATCACTCATGAAAGATATCAAGCGTTTGTATATGTATCACGGAGCGGAGCACAAATGCATCAACTGCATCGAGAGAGGTCGTCCGCTCACAGTGAAGAATGTCATGAGGAGTTCGAGGCAGCACAAGCGCTGCGGGACAAGTTTTCTGCTGTTCGTCGTGCTCGTGAGTGTGGTCATTTTCTTTTTTATCAGAGTTGATAATATGGCATTGAAACTTATTTTAAGGCTGCTTCTCGTACCGGTGATCGCAGGGATCTCCTATGAGATCATCAGGCTTGCAGGCAGGAGCAACAACGTGCTGATCCGCATCATTTCCGCACCGGGAATGTGGACGCAGCGGCTGACGACAAGGGAGCCTGACGAGGATATGGTGGCGGTTGCCATCGCTTCTGTTGAAGCGGTGTTTGACTGGAAAGCCTATCTGGAAGAAACATTTGGGTACGAGGCAGAGGATCTATGACATACGGGGAATTGTATAAGTATGGAGAGCTTGCGCTTGAGGCGGCGGGCGTGGCAGAGGCGTCGCTGGACGCGAGGCTTTTGCTTGAGTATATCTGCCACACGGACAGGAATGAACTGATCGTTCATGCAGACCGCAGGCGCAGCAGCCTGGAGGAGCAGTTCTACAGGACAGTAATAGAGAAAAGGGCGGAGCGTGTTCCGTTGCAGTATATTATCGGCGAGCAGGAATTTATGGGACTTCGATTTAAAGTGAACGAACATACACTGATACCAAGGCAGGATACAGAGATCCTTGTCGAGGAGGCACTGCACCGCCTCAGTGATGGTATGCGGATCCTCGATATGTGCACAGGTTCAGGCTGTATACTGCTAAGCCTGCTCAGATACAGCAATGAGTGCGAGGGCGTCGGTATTGATATTTCAGGGGAAGCCCTGATGGTTGCGAGGGAAAATGCGGAACAACTCCATCTTGAAGCTTCTTTTCTTGAGGGAGATCTGTTTGCACCGCTTGCGGATTTTGTGTCAGATAAGACGACGGACAGACTGTTTGATATGATCGTGTCCAATCCACCATATATAGAAACGGCAGTGATCAGTACACTGATGCCGGAAGTACGCGGGCATGAACCGACCAAGGCACTTGACGGCGGGGGGGATGGGCTGCATTTTTATAAAGAAATTGTTGTGCAGGCACCCATGTATATGCGAAAGGGTGCGCATCTGCTTTTTGAGATCGGCTGTGGGCAGGGGGAGGCTGTGATGTCTCTCATGCGGGCTGCAGGATTTGAGCAGGTTGGGATATTCAAGGATTACGCCGGAATGGACAGGGTGGTCAGCGGCGTGAAGGGATAGATAGTAGGAGGTTTTGTGATGTTTGATAAGTTAGACGATCTGCTTCATCGATTTGAGGAAATCTTAAATGAGCTCAATGAGCCGACGGTCACAGAGAACCAGAAGCGTTTCAGGGCGCTGATGAAAGAGCAGAGTGACCTGACGCCTCTTGTCGAGGCGTACAAGGAATATAAGAAATGCAATGAGACAGTGGAGGATTCGCTGGCGATGCTGGATTCTGAGAGCGATGAGGAGATGCGGGAGATGCTCAAGGAGGAGCTGAGCGATGCCAAGAAACGCATCGAGGAGCTCGAGACACAGATGAAGATTCTGCTGCTGCCGAAGGATCCGAACGATGACAAGAATGTCATCGTGGAAATCCGCGCTGGTGCAGGCGGTGACGAGGCGGCGCTGTTTGCGGCGGAGATCTATCGCATGTATGTGCATTATGCGGAGGGCAGACGCTGGAAAGTCGAACTTGCGGAGTGTGAGGAGATCGGGATCGGCGGTATGAAGAGTGTTACATTTATGATATCGGGACAGGGTGCTTATTCTGTGATGAAATATGAATCTGGCGTACATCGTGTACAGCGCGTGCCGGAGACCGAGTCAGGCGGGCGTATCCATACGTCGACGATCAGTGTAGCGGTGATGCCGGAGGTTGATGATGACATTGATATTGTGATCGAAGACAAGGATATCCGCATCGATGTCATGCGGGCATCCGGAAACGGGGGACAATGTGTCAACACGACGGATTCTGCAGTGCGTCTGACACATTATCCGACAGGGATCGTGGTGTACAGTCAGACAGAGAAATCACAGCTGCAGAACAAGGCAAAGGCTTTTGCGCTGTTGAAGGCAAAGCTGTACGATATCGAGCAGCAGCAGCGCCACGACGCGGAGGCGGAGATGCGCCGGAGCCAGATCGGTACAGGTGACCGCTCCGAGAAGATCCGGACATACAATTTTCCGCAGGGGCGCGTGACAGATCATCGTATCAACTTGACGATATACAAACTGGATAAGGTGATGAACGGGGATATCCAGGAGATCATCGACGCCTGCATCGCCGCCGATCAGGCTGCGAAACTTGCGCGGATGAATCAATCTTGATATTTGAAGACAAAGAACATTAGATCTGAGTTTATATTTGACAGCGATCATGTTAGAGGAGCAGACTGAGCAGTCTGCTCTTTTATGCACACGGGCACCAGAGGAAGAAAGTCAGCAGAGGCTGACGGGTGCCCGGCGCGCGGTAGTGGAGAAAGTCATTCCCCTACTCGATTGCACACGGGTTTCCAGAGCAAGAATGTCTAGCACTCCATCCGGACAGAAATTAGAATCGTGAACTGCCTGTTTCGCACCATTGCGTCATTAAAATTTCTAGACGATGCCACCACATCGCCGTCGAAATTTTGTCTAGCACTGGCACGAATCATGCAGCCCACAAATCTAATTTCTGTCTGGATGGAGCGCGTGTTTGAAAATTCATTTCTTTCATCTGCATTGCAGTGCGACACAGTTCCTGAGGATCTTCTGAATCAGAGTGACACTGCAGGATCGATAAAAAATTGGAAAAGGAACACAAGGCTGATATAAAAAAAATACTCCCTCTTCGGAAAAGTGTTCCCTGTCATTTTGACAGCCTTAAAATCAGTAACTTATAATTCAGAAATCATTTTTACCTTTAATGGACGTTTTGTTAAAAACTCGGCATTTTCATCCATTGTCGTCCTCGGATGCTGAAATATATCATTCTGAATGTCAACAGGTTCATCAATGATATACAAATATCCTTTTTCCACTCCATTATGGTTAATTACCCCATTATCATCGTACCCCAAAATACTTGGTTGGTGTGAAAACGCCTCTGCAAGTTCTTTCCACTGTGTAATTGTACTGTTTGTTCTTAACTCTGAAAAAATCATATTAGAACCATGGTACCAAACACCGTCAGCATTCATTACTATTTTCATACTTTTTCCTCCATAATTTCCAAGAGAACACTTTTCCGAAAAGAGCAAAAATATGCCAGATATGGTGAATTCTGAGATTGGACACTTTATCTAACTAAAGTGTTTTTTGCTTACGACTCTATACAACACTATATCATAACCGAAAATATAAGTCTAGTATTATTTTAATTTATAGTTATAATTTTATTTGTAAGGTTATTGTAAAGTCACATTTTACGGTTCCCAGTGGTCACAATATGCAACCCTGTCAGAAGAGGCTTGCGGCTTCGGACAGGAAGTACATGTACAAACCTGCAAAGATGCGGGTGAGGAACAGTTCATGTTTCTGGAAAGGTATGGGTAAAATATGTCGGAGAACAAAACGTCGGAAAACAAGGAATGGCAGAAGGAGGAAGCGCATCTAAGAGAATGCAGGTCGCTGATCGCTTCCAACATAAAGGAGTATGAGCGGCAGTACGAAACGCGTCACAAGGAGACAAGGCAGCTGTTTGACGCAGTGCAGAGCGGCAATGTCGAGCTGTATGACCAGATGGTTACTTCCAGGAGCCTGGAGGAGCACAGTCTGAACCAGCTGAACAAAAACCAGGCGGCATATGACAAGCCGTTTTTTGGCAGGATCGATTACCGCAATTTGGACGAGCGGCTGTTCGAGTCGATCTACATTGGAAAGCATGGTGTCCTGCGCAATAAGATCAATGTGGAGATCGTGGACTGGCGCGCGCCGATCTCCAGTGTGTATTACGAAAATGAGATCGGGCAGGGTACGTACAGCATTCCGGACAGTCACAGGGATGGAGAGGGGCGTGAATACCGCATTGACCTCAATCTCAAACGAACGTATGATATTGAGGGAGGACGCCTGCAGGGTTTTTATGACAGCGATGTGGCGGCAAATGATGAGCTTTTGGTAAAGTATCTGAGCAAGAACAGGGACGCCGTGCTCGGGGATATCATCGCTACGATACAGAAGGAACAAAACGAGATCATACGGGAGAGCCCGTTCCACAACATTCTCGTACAGGGAGTTGCCGGAAGCGGGAAGACCACGGTAGCGATGCACAGGATTTCTTATATTATGTACAATTATAAAGAGCGCTTTATGTCCAATGAGTTCTGTATCGTGGGAGGGAGTGATATCCTGATCGACTATATAACAGGCGGTCTCCCGGAGCTGGATGTATATGATGTGAAGCATATGCGGATGGACGAACTTCTGGCACATCTGTTGAAAAAAGAGTGGAAGAAAAAGTATAAGATCATACCGTCGTCACCGGGACTTGCGTGGAAGAGCAAGATGCTCTTTGCATCGGAGCTGGAACAGCACCTGCAGCGCCTGCGCAGCCATATTCTCGGCAACTGTGTTGTGTGTGATGAGGAGATCGGTATGCTCCTGTCCCAGAAAAACAATGATGATTTTATCAAGGGGAATCCCGCCTATTCGATCAACCGTCTTCTGCTGACGCTCGATGAGCGGCTTCGAAACCGTATCAAACTGCAGTGCCAGGGGCGCGAGGAAGTCGGCATTTACCAGAAGAAGCTTGCGCAGTACAAAAACCATTTCTCAAAATACTGTTACAAGGGCAGCGTGGTAAGCCTGTATCTGCAGTTTCTGGAAGTGTACGGAAAGACGTACTATATTGATATGGCACCTGTGGCTGAGCAGGTTGCGCGCGGTGTGTTTGATGTGTACGACATCGCGGCGATGCTGATCATCTATTACAGAACCCTGCAGAGAAAGCCGGATGAAGAGTTTGGGCAGATCTTTATCGACGAGGCGCAGGATTTTGGTCCGATCGTGTACTATGCGCTGCGGACAGTGCTGCCAGAATGCTTTTTTACCATCATGGGCGATGTGTCTCAGAACGTCAATTATGAGTGCGGCATGAACGAGTGGCATGACATGCGGCAGAAGATCTTTAGCAGCAGTACGGACAGTTTCCGTGTGCTGGCAAAAAGCTACAGAAATACGATCGAGATCTCGGATTTTGCGGGAAAGATCCTGAGCAGTGCCTCGAGAGGCGCGTACAAGATCGAACCTGTCATCAGACACGGTGAACCGGTGCATTTTGTGGAGAGCATCTCGTTGGAGGAGGCGGCTGGCATTTCTGTGGAGATCTTGACAGAAATGCGCCAGAAGGGATATGAGACGATGGCAGTTATCTGCTTTTCAGCTGAGGAGAAGGAGGCGGTCACGAAGCGCCTTGCACGTCAGATCCAGCTCACGGACTCTGACAAGAGCGGGTTCAGCAAGGGGGTGATGGTGCTCTCTGTGCCGGAGACAAAAGGTCTTGAATTTGACTGTGTGCTCCTGTGGAAACCGGATCTGCAGGGGTACAAGGAGAATCCAAAGCTTGCAAAGCTGCTGTATGTCGCTGCCACGAGAGCGCTGCATGAGCTGTTTGTGGTGCAGTGAGAGTGATGACCTGTGAGAGAAGTTGCATTGAGACTGTTCTTTTTCGTTAAAGGACAGTCTCTTTTTGAGCGAAAATGCATTTCCATACTCGATTTATTGATAAAATGATGGTAAAACTGCGCATTTTGATGTATAATAAAATAAATAACCTTATTTTGTCATAAAAATAATTTTGAGGCAATTATTTAGGCGCTGTCAAGCTCCGAAGCGGTGGAAGGGTTCACGATCCTGATTGGAGTGCCCTCGAAGCGGTGGAATTGGATAATGTTTGAAAACAGCAAAGGGAATATGGAGGTAACAGTTTATGAAAGACAGGAAAATCAAAGTATCCGTCATGATATCCATTTTGGTTATGACAATCCAGACGATCGTGCTGCTGGTATTGTATGGCTTTGCAAGTTATACCAATACAGCCAATATTCGGCAGATTACAGTTGACAGTATGGAGACAATGGTGGATGAACGTTCACAGATCATTGAGAATTATGTAAGGGAAGTAGAAGGGTATCTCACTGCCTACAGCAGGGCCGGCGATATAACAGATCTGCTGCATGATCCGGCTGATCCAGCGGCAATTGCAGCGGCTCAGCGTTATACTGAAGTGTTTAGTGCTGACATAGATAATCTGGAAGGGATTTATGTCAGTGAGTGGGATACGCATGTATTGGCACATACAAATTCCAATGTCGCAGGCATATATACCCGGGAAGGAGCCGCATTAGAGCAGTTGCAAAATGCAATGTTAGAGGCTGACGGAGTATACAATACCGGATTTATTTTTTCGCCTGCAAGCGGGAAACAGATTATTTCCATGTATCGCGCTTGCTGTGATGAAAATGGCAGCCCCATAGGCCTGGTGGGCGGCGGGATTTATATTACCAGGTTAAAAGAAATGCTCGACAATCTCCCCACAGCGGGACTGGATAATGCAGAGTATTATCTGGTTGACACAAATACAGGGAACTACATATTTCATCATGACGAGGATATGTTGGGGATAAAGGCAGAGGAGGAGCATATCATAGAGATAATGGAGTCATTAAAAGGAACTGACGCCTCCACGGATATGACCTCTTTTATGGAATATACAGAAAACGGAACAGAGTACATCTCAGCGTATCATTTTGTATCAAACAGAGGATGGCTGTTTATTATGACGGATTCATCAGCTGAGATCTTTGCAAGTGTCAATAAAAATAAGAGGGATATGGTGATTATCTGCGTTGCCGCGCTCGCAGTGCTCACGCTGGCTACATATGTGATCATATCAGTTTCAATGAGACCGCTCACACCTATTGGGAAAATGCTGCTGAGAATAGCGCATTGTGATATCAGTGATGACTATGACATTAAGAAGTATGTAAACAGGAAAGATGACCTTGGGGGAATAGCACAGGCATCCGGCATTGTGATCGATTCACTGCGGAGCATACTCAGAACGATGAAGGAGTGCTGTCTTGAACTGAATGAAAAAATATATTCAACAAATGAGTTTTCGGAGAAACTTGTAGATGGTGTAACGGATAATATTTCGGCAGCGGAAGAACTTTCGGCAAGTATTGAAAATGTAAATGCAGCCATTGAGAAAATCAATGAAGAGATCAGTAGGATACTTGATTCAGTTAACGAGGTTGTTAGCCATCTTCAGAATAGCAGAGAATCAGGGCGGGCGATGCATGACGGTTCTGTAAATATGCGTGAAAAAGCAAACGAAACACTTTATGAAAGCAAAGGGCAGCTTCAAGAGTCAAAGAAAAAAGTAAGCGAGGCAATGGATAGTCTTCAAAGTCTGTCGCAGATTAATAACATGGTTGCAAGTATTCTCGAGATCGCGGATCAGACAAATCTGTTATCATTGAACGCGTCCATAGAAGCTGCGAGGGCAGGAGAGGCCGGGAAAGGTTTTGCCGTGGTTGCAGGGGAGATCGGTAAACTGGCTGAGATATCAAAAAACACAGCTTCGGATATCCAGAATGTCTGCAATTCATCAAATCAAAGCATAGAGTATGTCAATGAGTGCATTCAGACAATTATGGATTATATGGAAAACAGTGTACTGGTGAACTTTGAAGAATTTGCTTATCTGGCAAAGAATTATAATGTTTCCGTTGAAAATATAATGCAGGATATTCAAAAATTAAATGTTTTTGTAGAGGAAGTTGAGGAATCCGTGCGGCATATTACAAAGAATATTGAGAATGTGAAGAATATATCAGGAGAGAACGGATGTTCGATCGCCGGGATCGTGAAGAAGAATGAAGAGACGGCGGCTGTTGCTGTTGAACTTCAGAAGCAGTCGGAAGATAATAAGAAAATGGCAGGGAGCCTGGGGGAGATCGTCAACAAATTTACACTTAAATGATTCATTCAACAATAAAGAACTGTTAAGAATTAACCTTGCATATGACGCACGATAAATTTCGTGTGTATGAGAGAGGAATAAAGCGTGCAGCAATTGTTTGACAGTTCCTAAATATCAATTGTGATCCGGCAAGGATTTTCTGCACATTGAAGGAAAGAGGGCAGCACAAAATGAAGGAAAATGTATATAAAGTACGAAAATCTGCTGCACCGGTCGACTGGGTGGTCGAGGTGCCAGGTTCCAAGAGCATGACGAACAGGGCGCTTCTGATGGCAGCGCTTGCAGACGGCAGGACAACACTAAAGGGGGTGTTGTTCAGCGATGACTCGAGGAATTTTCTGAGCTCGCTGCAGTCTCTGGGCTTGCGGGCGGAGATTGACGAGGCAGCAAAAGTTGTCATAGTCGATGGGGTCAACGGAAAGATTCCCGTCACAGAGGGTGAGATCTATGTCGGGAGTGCGGGGACTGCTGCGAGATTTCTGACAGCCATGCTCGCGATGGCAGAGGGAACCTTTGTGGTGAATGCCTCGGAACAGATGAAAAAACGTCCTATGAGACCGCTCTTTGAGGTGTTGGAGAGTATGGGGGCACAGATCAGCTGTCTTGAGAGGGAAGGCTGTCTGCCTGTTCGGATCCGGGGGATCGGCGGCAGGATTCCCACACACGAGATGTGTCAATTAGAACTGGATATCAGCGAGAGCACACAGTTTCTAAGTGCTTTATTGCTGGTCTCTCCGATGATAAAGCAGGGGCTTCGCATTGGGATCACAAGTGAGCGCAAAGACGGCGCGTATGTGCGGATCACGCGCAGGATAATGGAACAGTTTGGGGTGAAAGTTGATTTTGACGGCGTGGAATACACAGTACAGAGTGCTGCTGCATACCAGCCGGGCTGCTGCCAGATTGAGCCGGATGTGTCCGCAGCGTGCTATTTCTATGCGGCGGCGGCACTCACGGGCGGAAGAACTGTGGTGAGGCATGTCACGCGGGAGTGTATGCAGGGAGATCTGAGATTTTTAGAGGTGCTGGCACAGATGGGGTGTACAGTCAGCGATACTTCCGAGGGCATCGAAGTGCGGGGGGCTGAGGGCGGCAGGTTAAAAGGCATCACCGTGGATATGAAGGATTTCTCAGACCAGTCCATGACGCTTGCGGCGCTGGCGCCCTTTGCGGACGGGGAAGTACGGATCGAGAACATAGGGCATATCAGACTGCAGGAGTCAGACCGTATCCATGCGATCGTGACAGAGCTCACGAGACTGGGGATTTCCTGCGAGGAGGAAACGGACGCTGTGGCGATCCAGCCCGGCACACCGAGGTCTGCAGTCGTGCAGACTTATGACGATCACCGTATGGCGATGGCATTTGCGCTGATCGGATTGAGGGTAGATGGGATCGGGATCGCAGATCCGATGTGCTGCAGGAAAACGTTTGAGGACTATTTTGAAGTGTTCGACAGGCTGTGTGCAAGACAGAGTGGTGACTGCTAATACCCACTCTGTTTTAATTTTGCAACGAGCTGTACATAAAATTCCCGGACATCAAATTCCCGGATGTTCTCGCGGTTTAAGTCGATCATGTCGCCATGTGATATGCCGCGCGTTCCGTTTACGGTGAGCATCTCAAAAGATTCTCCCCATGGAAAGGACTTTTCACCGACAAGACCGTCATTTGCATCATCAAAGTATCTGGCAAGGTGATAGGTAAAGTTCAGGGGAAAGCGTCCGCTGCCCGCTTTGTTGAGTTTGGAACCGACACTTTGGTACAGTATGCCTGGTATATCGGGATACTCCTCGTTGAAATTCCTGCAGAAGGCGGCAGTGAGGTCGTGGGCTGCCGCCAGAAAGTCTGGGTTGGGATCGCCAAGCTTTAACAGTGCAGCGTTGTAGGCTTTTGCCACTGCCCGCTGCTCCGCCTGCGGGATCTTGGTGAGCAGATAGTCTGCGAACTCACAGCCTCTGTGCGGCGTGCTGACGGTCGTGAGCGTGGCGACATGCTCCGCGACGCCGGGGAGATGCAGCGCGCGCCGACAGTCGAGTCCTCCCTTGGAGTGCGCGATGACATTCACTTTGTCGCAGCCTGTCTCCGCGACGATTTCGAGGATTCGGGCTGCGATCTCATGACCACTGGTCTCGACCGATGCTGCGGACTGGTGTTCTCCATAGAAAACTTTTGCGCCGTTTGTCTCAAGTGCCTTGGGAATACGTCCCCAGTAGTTGAAGTAGCGAAAGTCGCGGAAAAAGACGCCATGCACCATGAGAAGGGGATATTTTGTGGCGCAGATTCGCTGTGCACACCGCTTCTCATCAGTGATAATCTTCTGGTTTTCCAGAGTGATCTCGCCGGATACGAGACGGATCATTTTTCCGAGCACGAAGAGATGCACGATCGGTATCATGCCGCAGACGAGGGCGAGCACTCGCGTTTTGATCCCGAGCTGTTCCGAGGAGAAAAAGACGCGCAGCATGCCGTTCCAGAACACGATCGATTCCAGTACGATAACAAACAGGGTGTTGATGATCCAGAGTTTTGGATTATCAAACATATTTTCGACCACGACCAATCCGGCAAGGCTGAGGATGAATAGAAGGGCAGACAAGACAGAGGAGCCCAGAAACTCTATGAGCAGAGAATTTCCTCTTGCACAGGTTTTGAGGCGCTTGGTGCGGGGGAGGGCAAATGTGGGAAAGATATTGACAATGGCATATAGTAGAAGGAAGAGCCAGTACAGGCTTGTCACACTTTTGATCACATAAAAATTCGAGGCTATAAATACAATCAGTGAATAGATGATCCAATTTATGGTTCTTACAAATTTGTTGTTCATTTGTGCATGTTCCTTTCGGTTTTGTCGGAAAAGTTTTCTACAGATGTATGTTATCATTATACAACTGATTCTATAGGGATGGCAATTCTTAATTGATATGTTCGCCTGCAATGCCTAAAATAGTTGCTAAAAAGTTGGATGGTATGACTAATAATGTGAAATTTTACGATAAACAGATAAAAATACAAACTTTAATATATAAATTGTGCTCAATGGGAAAATCGTGTATACTGAAAACATGTATGTTTTAACATTAAGAAAGGACAAAGAAACATGACGGAGCGTCAAAAAAATCCATTGTTATATAAAATCGTCAGAAAAATCTTTTATCCCTTATTTATGATAATATATCATCCCAGGATCGTGAACAGATCTTTTATACCAAAGGAGGGAAGGGCAGTTTTGGCAGGTAATCACAAGCATGCGCTGGATCCGATCCTTGTGGACTGCTGTACGGACAGGACGGTACATACGCTCGCCAAGAAGGATCTCCATGATGGACATTTTGGCTGGCTGTTCCGAGGTGTAGGAACGATTCCGGTCGATCTTCACGCAGCACATAATCCGGAAGCGCTCAACCAGTCCGTGGCGTATCTTAGAAATGACTGTCTTGTCAATGTATCACCGGAGGCAAGGCGTAACTTTACAGATCAGATCCTGCTCCCCTTCAAATACGGAGCGGTTGTGATGGCAGAAAGGGCGCAGAGTGAGATCATACCGTATGCGATCACAGGAGATTACCGGTTCCGCAGCAGGAATCTTCAGATAAGGTTTGGGGAACCCCTCGATATGGCAGGACTTACGGCGGAGGAGGCAAATGTGCTGCTCTATGATACAATCAAAGCGCTTTTGCTGCAGGAGGAGGGATCACATGGGAGGGCGTAAGCTTACTTTTCTGCTGATCCATCCGGAAATATCGAGGACAAGATATGATTTCGTCGGTGTCATCGAAAACGAATGTCTGGAACTGGAATACATATCTGCCATGCTGAAGGAGGAAGGACATAAAGTCACACTCTATGACGGACAAATAGAAACTTTTGGTGCGGCACATGCAATCCGGGAGGCAAAGGCTGATGTCGTGTACATATGCGGCAGGGCTAGGCAGGAAAACTTTATGCTGGAGTATTGTCAGTGCGCGAAAGAATGTGGCGCGGTGACAGTGATCGGAGGACTGCATGCACAGCTTTGTCACGAGCGCATGTACCGTCCTTATGTGGATTTTATCCTTACCACTTTTGATATTTATCAGATCCTGGATATTGTGGACTGTGCGGTGTATCACAATGAGGCGGCGCTGGAGCGGCTGGCAGGGGTCTGCTTCCAGCAAGATGGAACATGGAATTATCGGGCGGGGGAACCGTTTGACATCAGACGTCTGCCAAGACCGGACAGAAGCTATTTTAACTCCTTTCCGCATCGGTATCAGTATCTGGAACTTGATCATGCGGCATGGGTGCGTACAGCTTACGGATGCCCGTACAGATGCTCGTTCTGCCATAGGAACAGAATGAACATGGGACAGCTCAGCTGCCGGGATATCGATGACGTGGTGGATGAGATCGCACAGATCGATGCCGGGAACATCTATATTGTGGACGATGATTTCCTGTATGACACAGACCGGCTGAACCAATTTGTAGAAGAGGTCAGGAAACGAAAGATCGATAAAAAATACATATGTTATGGAAGAGCGGATTACATTGCCCATAATCCTGATATGATGAAAAAACTCAAGGAGATCGGATTGTATTATGTGCTCTCAGGACTTGAGGCGATCGAGGATTCCTACATGGAGCGTTATGAGAAGCGCTCGGACGTGGAAAACAACGTACAAAGCATTCTGATCTGTAATAGGCTGGGAATCCGCATTATGGGAATGTTTATCATCGATCTGGGGTTTCGGGCAAAGGATTTCAGAGCGCTCTATAGATGGATCGCGGAGCATCAGGTGAGGCATGTGGCACTCTCCATCTTTACGCCGGAGCTGTGCACACCGACCTACGAACAGTACAGAGACAGGATCATTACAGATAATCCCTCCCATTTTGATTATCTTCACCTTGTGGCACAGCCGGATCATATGAGCGTGAAAAGCTTTTACTTTCACTATTATGTGCTGCTCATACGGCTCTTTCTCAAAGCGAGGAGGGAGGGCGTGTATGATTTTATTGACTATGGGGAGTATATCAGGTCATTTGTGGCAAACATTTTTCGACGGAAGCGCCGCAATGACGATGCATAACGGGTGATATTAATGGGGGGGATACGATGAAGAAGATCATACCAAGCAGGCTGGAAACGGGGGTGCAGAAAATTCTGTACAGAACGATCGGGCAGCGGATCCCGGCGCATGTGACACCGAACCAGATCACGCTGATCGGGGCACTCGGAGGGTTCGCGGGCATTGTCTGCGCCGCGCTGTCCAGTCTGAGCAGATGGTTCCTTGCAGGAACGATCTGTGGACTTGTATGTCATCTGATCTGTGACGATTTAGACGGGTATGTGGCAAGGACGAGGAATATGAGTTCCAGGGCAGGGGGATATTTTGACTTGTTGACAGATATACTGCATATCACATATCTGATCATCGCGCTTGCGTTTGCGGGGGTGATCCATCTTCATGTCGCGATCTTAATGGTTCCGGTATATGCACTGCTGATGTTTACTGCCATGAACTATATTCTGCATCTGGACGAGTTTTTATTTCCAAGGCTCGGACCGATCGAGACGCATTTGTTTTTTGCGTTGGTCTGTGTCATAGGGATCGTCTATCGTGGGGACTGGACGATTGATTTTTATGGATTTGTGTGCAGTCCGGCGGATATCATCGTCCTGGCAGGCGGAGGGCTGATGTATTATGAGATGATAAGATTGCAGGTGCAATTGTTTCGGAGGCTGCGTCAGGATGATGAGAAATGAATATATTTATATTGTGCTTGTGAAGGCGCACACGGGATTGGGAAAAGTATCGAGAGTCCTGTCTGGAGGATATGAGTATTCGCATATCGCAGTCTGCAGGGATGACAGGTTTGAGGATTTTGTCACGTTCTCGAGAAGACGGCACTATGCGCCGTTTGATGCGGGGTTTATGCATGAGACGCGCAGCTGTTACTGCTTTGGAGTGCACGACAGGATCAAGCTCAAAATATTCAGGCTGCCGGTGGACCTGCGCGCACGGAGAAAGATTGACCACTTTCTAAAACAAGTGGAACGGCAGCAGGATCGGTATCTGTTTAACCTGTATTCCATGGTCACGATGCCTTTTTTGCATGGATTTGTGATCGATCATGCGCACAACTGCATGTCCTTTGTGGGGAAAGTCGTGGAGCTGAGCGGGGCAGTCTGCCTTACAAGACCCTATTATCGGTATGATATCCGTGATCTCGACTTGCTGCTGGCACCATACGTGTACACAGAGCGGTATTTTTCCGGCAGGAATTCCCGGACGACGCCAGGATATATGGACAAAGTCACGCTGAGAGAAAACATCAGACAGTTTTTGCTGCTCAACAAAAAACTGCTGTGCAGGATAACGGGGGGAGGCTGTGATGAGAGCAGTCATATTTAATTCAGGAATGGGAAGCCGTATGGGCAAAAGTACCCGTCTGAAGCCTAAATGCATGACAGCGCTTTATAACGCAGAGACGATCTTTGCCCGCCAGATCAGGATTTTAAGCGCGTGCGGTATCGAGGAATTTGTCGTCACGACAGGACCGTTTGCTGATCAGATCGAAGCACAGGCAGCTGCGTGTCAAAGATACGATCCTGGGCTGCGTTTTATTTTTGTGCCAAATCCCAGGTACCGGACAACCAATTATATTGTTTCGATGTATCTTGTGAGAGCCTACCTGGATACAGATCTGCTGTTATTGCATGGGGATCTTGTATTTAATGAAGGCCTGGTGCGGGAAATGCTGTCTGATCAGTCAAAGTCACTCTGTCTTTTTCATGAGGATAAAATATTACCGCGTAAAGATTTCAAGGCACAGTTTTGTGATGGAATACTCCAAAAAGTGTCCGTCCGGATATTTGGTACGGATTGTTATGCTTTTCAGCCGTTGTACAAACTTGATGCTGATGCTGTCCGGATCTGGCGGGATAGGGTTGGTCTGTTTGTGGAGTCGGGAAGAAATCAGGTATATGCAGAGGAAGCGCTCAATGAGGTCGCATCTGACATGAATATCCATGGGATGTCGTATAAACCACACTACATTGATGAGATTGACAATGAGGAGGATTATTTCAGGGTATCCGGGGAGATTGGCAGATTTGACAGTTCATTACTTATTCATCAGAATGTTTATACTTGATCAGTTCTCCGGCTTCGACGTTGAGATACCAGCATAGTTTGCAGATCAGCACTGCATCGATCCGCTGAAAATCATCACGGCAGTACCTATTGAAATTGGAACGCGGGATATCCAGGTCCTTACAGATTTGATTCTTGCTGATGCCTTTGGCTTTTAGAATGTCATTGATTCGCAGATATAAGTTTCCGTAATTGTCATTTGTAGTTCTCATATGAAAATCTCCTTTACTTTTCATTCATAATTATATATAATGAATGGAAGTATAGCAATTCACTATAAAGTCACTCACCATATAGTTAGGTGCGGGAGTGCCGCTTACCTGACAAAGTAGTGAAATTTGTCAGAGCACGTGTTTCTGTTTGCGCTTGCAATATTGAGATGTGAACAGGAAATCATCAAAAGCAGTGAAATTACAAAGGATGAATGATCAATGGAGAAGAATGAATTTAAGGACCGGTTATTTGATATTTTAAACGATACGAGCGGGCTTCCGATACAGGATATTGTCGCGGAGGACAACAATGATATACTAAATGTATATCTGACAGATGGCACAAGATTTTCTGTTCACGTGGAAAATAGAGGAAGCTGGAGGATCGAGGAGGTCTGATGTTGATCCTCTAAACTGTCATATAATATATTGAAGACTAATATATTTATAAAAAGTATTCAAGAGGGCAGTTTATGCTTGGCAGAAGCAATGGCGACAATGATGCACAGACAAGTGGTGTGCTGATACAATACCTGCGTGATATCAGTGCGCATCTGCGTGAAGTAAATATTTCTAGAAAGACAACAGCACTGGCGGCAGCTATTTTAGTGCTGGCAGGGCTTCTTGGAGTACGGTACAGGGAGGCGGGAACATTTTTGCCTGCAAGTTCCGATGCGGGGGGAAGGCAGCTGCCGATCTACTGTGTGCAGACAGAGGAACCTAAGATCGCACTGACATTCGATGCAGCATGGGGAAATGAAGACACGCAGGAGATCATGGATATATTGAAAAAACATGATGTTAAGGTGACTTTTTTTATGACTGGCGGATGGGTGGATTCCTATCCTGAAGATGTAAAGATGATACTCGCAGAAGGTCATGATCTTGGCAACCATAGCCAGAATCATAAGAACATGAGCCAGCTGTCCGACTCCGAGAAGGAAAAAGAGCTCATGACTGTACATGATAAGGTGAAGGAGCTCACTGGGTATGATATGTTCTTGTTCCGTCCGCCGTACGGCGATTATGATTCAAAGCTCATCAAGGTCGTGCGAAAGTGCAATTATTATCCGATTCAGTGGGATGTTGACAGTCTTGATTGGAAAGACTATGGTGTGGACTCCATCATAAAGACCGTTACCCAGAATGAACATCTCGGAAATGGTTCGATCATTTTGTGTCATAACGGTGCCAGATATACAGCGGAGGCGCTAGATACCCTGATCACGACATTGAAAGATGCCGGTTATCAGTTTGTGCCTTTATCCGAGCTGATCTACAGGAATGATTACTCCATGGATCATGAGGGGAGACAGATTCCGAACAGTAAATAGAACTGATCACGCCGATAATAAAAAACAAACAAAATCGAGCAGGAATCCCTGCTCGATTTTTAGTATAATCTTCTGACAGATTAGTTAGCAGCAGCCTCTGTAGTCTCAGCATCAGCAGCTTCCTCAGTGCCAGCAGCCTCTGTAGTCTCAACATCAGCAGCTTCCTCAGTGCCAGCAGCCTCTGTAGTCTCAACATCAGCAGCTTCCTCAGTACTTGCAGTCTCTGTGCCAGCCTCCACAGAAGTCTCAACATCGGCAGCCTCCTCGGTAGAAACTGTCTCAGCATCATCTACTACAGGTGCTGCAGTCTCCTCTGGAATCGTTGTGTCAACTACGCTCGTCTCCTCTGTAGTTGTCTCATCTGCTGTAGATCCGCATGCTGTAAGCATTGCTGCGCCTAATGTAAGTGCCATAACTGTAGCTAAAATTCTTTTCTTCATAATATTCTCCTCCATCTGCGCGTTCGCGCATGCACTATGTAGTGCAAAACTATTTTCAGGAATACGTTTGTGATCTGTGATTCCTGTTGTGCCTTACAATTGATTATTATACATAAAATTCTGCAAAGGTCAATAGCAAAATGAAAAGTTTATTCATTTTATATTTACTTTACATTTACGGTATGTTCACAGTTTGTTCACAAGTAACGTCAAAAAGCACAAGAATATATGACGATTTATGGCAAAAATGCCTTTAAATCGGGTTCTTGTGTGCCCCGCCTGGAAGTGCTATAATGATGGGCAGAGAGACAACAGTCCGCCACGGCGGGGCGGCTGTGAGTGAGGACTGTGTGAAAAGTATAAGAGAAAATCGAGGCTCACGATGAGGAATATGAAAAAATCTACTGCAGGAGTGGTCATTGGGGTAACAGTGCTGCTTTCTGCCTGCGCGGGAAAAAATGAGCTGCCGGCGGTAAGTGAAAAAAACATTTCAGATAGCAGTACCAGCGTGGGTGCTTCCGACAAAGATCCTAGTGAAAAAATTTTTGAGGGCATGCTATCTGATCCGGTGGCATGTCAGCAGAAAAATACATATGATGTCCTGAATGTGGCGACGTATATCACAAGGATAGACGGGATGTATTTTATTGCGGACTGCTATCACGACCAGATCATCTATCATGATAATATCGTGGACCCGTTGAACCAGTGGAATGTATTGACCAATGAAGTGCATTACGCACATACGATCGCTTCGGATGGAACTTTGTTCGTTGTTGATGACACAGAAAACAACCGTCTGATGGTATTTCAGAAGATGGCGGAAGGGTATGTTCATACCCAGACACTGGAAAATATAGGCATGCGCCCCCATTATGTCCAGTATGATGCAAAGAATCATGTGTTTATGGCATGGAGTTCGATCACGGGGGAGATGTATCTGGTGAAAAGGGCTGAAGTGCCAGAACAAAATGGTGTCTATCCGTTATATGTTGATAAGGTATTGAAGATCGATGAGCTGTACGGGGTCTATGTGAGGTCGTTCACGATTCTTGAGGACGGTATCTATTTTATATCGGGACACAATAACCAAAAGATCATAAAGGCTGTGATAAATCCCGCAGGAGACGGATTTGACATCATTGCAGAGTACAGTGTGGCGGACGAGCTCGCGGGAATGGTGCAGCTGACAAAGATCGGGGAGCTTTATTATTTAACGATATCGACAGATGATCAGGAGAATCAGGATTTTGCGACGATCATCAGGACGGACAGCCTTGAGAAGCTTGCCGGCGGGGGGTATGAGGACGTGTATGACCAGTTTGGCGTGTCTGGCGGGACACCTTATTATATAACAGAGATCGAAGGCAGGTATTATATGGCGCATCACAGGACCGCCGAAAATATCATAGCTTTCGATGTCAGTGACGATCGCATTGAAAATGTAGAAGTGATATATTGAGATGGCTCCCGTTTATCGGGAGCCGTTTTTGTAGGAAATGAACGGGGACATGATGAGCAGGGGCAGGGCATAGAATGCGGGATATGCGTACCTGAACTCTGGGTCAATGGGGGCAGCGATGCAGAGGGTGGCGGACAACAGGATGAACGGCAGGCACACGAGCGCGCCTGCCGGATTGCCCAGACGCAGGCAGAGTGCTGTGAGCACCAGGATGCCCCACAGGATAAAGCCCATGCTCCACAACAGTCCATACAGTGGAATCCGCTCAGGAAGCTTGAACAGAAGTTCTTTTATTTTTATGATGACAGGACCCTTAATAACAGGCTGCCAGGTGAGTTCAAATTCATTTGGGTAGATGCCGTCAGCCAGACCGATCTCGCAGTTGACATCGGGATACCAGTATCCTTTTGTGTGTTCCACATACGCATCGAAGTAGGTCTTGGGATATCTTAAGCCGATGGCGAACCACGTCTTGAAAAATGTACTTTTGTGGGATTCGAGATAGCTGCTCCCATCCTGCTTGACGAGGTTCCTGATGTCGCTGTCGATCCCCGTCTGATCGTCTGACGAAATTTGTTCCAGATCCATCAGCTGGCTCAGAAATGCTGTTTCGCTTTCTGAGAGAGCCTCATTGTCTGTGATGACACGTGCAAGCTGTACCAGCGGAACAGAGAGCGTCTCGATACAGCCCGGCTGACGGATCTCATATACCTGCATGACAGGGTATTTGACGAACAGTACCAGTGCCAGGATGATACAGTGCACCGGGAGCATGGTCTTTAACCATTTGCGGTAAGTGAACAGTATGAAAGGCATTGATGCGGCAACGGCATACCAGCCGTTGTCATGCAGCAGGCACAGCAGGACCCCGGATATGATATAGGGGAGCAGCAGGGTAAAATATTCGCTCATCCTTAATTTTGGAACGGCATCAGAGGAGGCGGCAAAGCTGCCCCGCAGCAGAAAGCGCATCAGTGCAGCAGCAAAGAGTGTCATACAGCCTGCAAATGGGATATCCTTCCAGATCGTGACAACAGATGCGCCATGATAGGGCATCAGGGCGTAAAAGCATATGGTGATGATCAGGACCGGTGTGATGACATTTGCCTTCTGCAGCGTGCGGATCACATATCCGGCGGCAAAAGCCATAAAAGACATCTGTGCAAATGTATACAGTGCCAGCCCCGTGTGCGGATCATTGGTGAGAGACAGCCCGATGTTGTAAAACAGGCTCATCAGCGCTGTGTGGACCACAGAGTGATGGTTGGAGAGTTCGTAAGCTCCGATGATCTGTGCGTACTGGTTGATGCTGTCGGGGGTCATGACGCCGGGGTACTCATACAGGAAATACGGAAGCCAGCACAACAGACAGATGACGACTGTCAGAAACGGAATCCATGCGTAGGAATAGCCGGAACCGATGAGGTTTAAGCCGGCGGCATTCTGCAGGAACCATATGGACAGGTAGTAGTAGGTCAGCAAAAGTCCTGCGCCTGTAAGGAGCAGGATCGAAACGCAGAAAAGCCGGCTGGCTGTATTGCCGAGGATCACATGGTACTGTGCGGAGAGGGTAGAGATACTAAAAAGCGCACTCAGAATGGCAGAGAGCGTCATGTCTCCCGGGATGATGCGCCCCTCCACATGATCGCTGTGGAGCTTTGCATAGACATACAGCAATATCAGAAACAGAATGATCGAACAAGGATCTTTGGTGGACATTCCCGCAATGCGCATTATGGCAAAAAGCGACAAAAAACTTTTCACAAAAATCTTTAGATAATACATATTGAACCTCCGCGTTAGTATAAGGATTTCTTTTTAATGGAAAAATATACTATATTTTAATAGTAGAATGTAATTCTTTTGGAGTCAACAGACATTGCATAAAATTGGAAATTTTGTTATGATTAAAAAGTTGAAGCGGCATGTAAGTGAAAGGTATGTATGGAGGTTGGTATGAGCTGGGAAGATAGTGTGCGAAAAGTAGTGCCATACGTGGCGGGCGAACAGCCAAAGGATCAGGATGTCATCAAGCTGAACACGAATGAGAATCCGTATCCGCCAGCGCCCGAAGTAGCGGCAGTGATACAGGGCTTTGACTATGATATATTGCGCAGATATCCTGATCCTGATGTGTCTGCGCTTGTAGCTGCCCTTGCAGGACACCACGGACTGGACAAAGAACAGGTGTTTGTTGGCGTCGGTTCGGATGATGTCCTCTCGCTGGCGTTTTTGACGTTTTTCACTTCGGGGAGACCGATTTTGTTCCCGGATATCACATATTCTTTCTATGATGTGTGGGCAGACCTGTACAGGATTCCCTATGAAGACCAGCTGCTGGGCGAGGATTTTTGCATTAGAAAGGAAGATTATTTTAAGGAAAACGGTGGTATCATCATAGCAAATCCCAATGCACCGACAGGTGTGGCATCTGAGCGCTTTGTATATGAGGAGATCCTCAGGGCAAATCCTGATTCGGTCGTGATCATCGATGAGGCTTATGTGGATTTTGGCGGGGAGAGCTGTGTGCCTTTGATCGAAAAATATGACAACCTGCTTGTCGTGCAGACATTCTCCAAATCACGTTCGATGGCGGGGATGCGCATCGGCTATGCGATGGGAAGCAAGAAGCTGATCAAGTACCTCAATGATGTGAAATTTTCGTTCAATTCATACACAATGAATGCTATCACGATCGCAGCGGGTGTGGCTTCAGTGGAGAACGAGGCGTACTTTGCGGAGGCGACGGCAAAGGTTGTCGCGACAAGGGAGCGCACTAAGAAAGAACTCACAAGACTAGGCTTTGTCTTCCCGGATTCGAAGACCAATTTTATCTTTGCGGCACACAGGACAGTTGCTGCGCAGGAGATTTTTGATGTGCTCCGGGCAAACAAGATGTACGTAAGACATTGGAATAAGCCGCGCATTGCCGATTATCTGCGCATTTCCATAGGAACGGATGAGGAGATGGACAAGGTGCTCGCAGTGCTCGAGGATTATTTGAAAGATAAATAGTCAGGAGAAAACGAAATAATATAATAGTGAAGAGAGGTTGGACATATATTTATGAAAGAATTTGTCATGAACATTTTTAGAGGTATGGTCATCGGGATCGCTAATGTGATTCCGGGAGTCAGCGGCGGGACCATGATGGTTTCCATGGGCATCTATGACAGGCTGATACTGGTGCTGACTCACTTTATCAAGCGCATAAAGGAGGCGGTCGCACTGCTGGTCCCGATCCTGGTCGGAATGCTCCTTTCGATCGCCATATTTGCGAAAATATTTTCGGAGGTGCTGTTTCCGCGGTTTCCGCTGCAGACGAATCTGTTTTTCATCGGATTGATCCTCGGCGGTCTGCCTGTTATTTATGGAAAAGTCAAGGGAAATACGATCAGGATCCCGCAGATCATCGCGTTTATCCTGTTTTTCGTGATGGTGGTGGGCTTTGCCCTTGTCGGCGAGGGCGGCGGTTCAAGTGCGGACATCTCGTTTGGCGCGGGCAATGTGATCAAGCTCTTTGGTGTTGGTATTATTGCGGCAGCTACGATGGTAATACCCGGTGTGAGCGGTTCGATGATCATGATGATTCTGGGGTATTACAACACGATCATTGACACGATCAACGATTTTATCAATGCGCTGAAAGCGTTTGATATTGCCGCAATGCTCGATACGTTTGTGGTGCTGGTGCCATTTGGATTCGGGGTGCTGGTCGGCATTGTGGCAGTGGCAAAACTGATCGAGTTCATGTTGAAGCGCTACCCGTCGATTACGTACTGGGCGATTATAGGACTGATCGTAGCTTCGCCGTTCGCGATTCTGATCATGATGGAGATCGGCGCGTTTGGCTTTGTGGAGGTCATCACAGGGGTGGTCCTGCTGGCAGCAGGGTTCTTCATCTCTCTAAAGCTGGGGGCATAGGGCTATGGAAGCGTACACAGATTTTGCGGGCGTGTATGACCAGCTGATGGACGAGACACCGTATACGCAGTGGTGTCAGAACATCGTGCAGGAGCTGGAAAAATATGGGATAAGGGACGGGCTGGTTCTGGATCTTGGATGTGGGACGGGGAGTCTGACAGAACTTCTTGCCGGGCATGGTTTTGACATGATCGGTGTGGACAGTTCTGATCAGATGCTCAATATCGCCTGCGAAAAGAGGGAGAGATCGGGTTGCGATATCCTCTATCTGGGGCAGGATATGCGTTCCTTTGAACTGTACGGGACGGTGCGGGCTGTCGTGAGTGTGTGTGACAGCCTGAATTATCTGTTGGAAGAGGAGGATCTGACAGCCTGTTTCCGGCTTGTCAATAATTACCTTGATCCCAATGGGATTTTTATCTTTGATTTCAACACAAGATACAAGTATGAGACGGTTATCGGGGACAGTGTGATCGCCGAGAACCGGGAGGACTGCAGTTTTATCTGGGAGAATTATTTTGATCCGGAAAGTGGTATCAATGAGTATGATCTGACCATATTTGTGAGGGATACGAAGGCGCCGGCGTCTGGGCAGGAGCTTTTTTCCCGTTTTCAGGAGGTGCATCTCCAGAGAGGGTACACGCTGCAGACGATGCGGTCCCTTATAGAGCGTTCCGGAATGGCATTCGTCAGGGCGTACGATGCGGATACACTTGGGGAAGTCACAGAGACAAGTGAGCGGATCTACTGTGTGGCGCAGGAAAGGCAAAAATCTAGTACACCGTTTTCTTAATCCTCGTATACAAAGTGCTTGATATTTGCGTCAGTGCAAGGCGGAGGAAGGAGGCGTAGCGGTGGCTACGGTGACTGACGACAACGCGGCAATGACACAAATAGCGAGTGCTTGGTATATGAGGAATTAAAAAACGCTGTACTAGTACAGTACGGTATTGATAGAAGAAGGAGTAGTATATGAAAGATTATATAGTAAGGGCGACGGCGGCGAATGCGCAGATCAGGGCTTTTGCGATGACTTCGAGAGAGCTTGTCGAGCAGGCGAGGGCAATTCATGATCTAAGTCCTGTGATCACGGCGGCGTTGGGGCGTCTTCTCACTGCAGGTGCGATGATGGGGAGTATGCTCAAAGGAGAGAAAGATACACTGACACTGCAGATACACTGTGACGGACAGGTGCGGGGGCTGGCAGTGACGGCTGATTCCAGAGCAAATGTTAAGGGGACAGCGCTGGAGCCGCAGGTGATGCTTCCGCCGAATGCGCTCGGAAAGCTCGATGTTGGCGGCGCAGTGGGAACGGGGATACTGAGTGTCATCAAGGATATGGGATTAAAGGAACCGTATGTGGGACAGACGCAGCTGCAGACAGGTGAGATCGCGGAGGATCTCACGTATTATTTTGCGACATCGGAGCAGGTTCCATCGGCTGTGGGGCTCGGCGTGCTGATGGAGAAGGACAATACGGTGAGACAGGCGGGTGGTTTTATCATTCAATTGATGCCTTTTGCCGAGGACGAGACGATCAACGCCCTCGAGGAAAAGCTCAAGACGATGGACAGTGTCACCAATATCCTGGATAGCGGCAGCACCCCCGAACAGCTTCTTGAGCTTCTTTTGGGCGGTCTGGGACTTGAGATCAACGACACGATACCGGCGCAGTATTATTGTGACTGCAGCCGCGAGCGCGTGGAGCGGGCGATCATCAGCATCGGCAGGAAGGACATCCAGGAGATGATCAATGACGGCAAACCGGTTGAAGTGCGCTGTCAGTTCTGTAATCGATTGTACGATTTTGATATCAATGATCTTCAAAAAATGCTGCAGGATGCAGTGGTGTGACCTTCTAATAGATCACACCAGCCTCTGGTCTGTCGGCATTCTCTGACACTGCCGCTTTGTCCAGAGCCTCTGTGATCGCCTGCATCAGCAGCATGGAGGTGTAGCGGTTCTCGGTGCCGTAGTTGATATTGTCGATGCTCTGTTCGGACAGGATCACGGATGCCAGTTCGGTGAGTGTGGGGCTCATCAGCGGATATAAAGTCGTTATGGACTCATCGAGGTTTGTCAGTGTGATGGAATTAATGTGGTTCTTATCCACGGCGACCTGCAGCTCTACGTTGGTATTTCCAAGCAGCAGCGTGCTGGAGTAGATTCCGGGGATATACGTACTCTGTTCGGTCAAACTGCCGGATGTACTGGTTTGTGCAGTGCTGTTGGCAGCATTGCTGGAAACACCGCTCTGCGCATCGTGTGAAGTGTTTTTGGATGTACCGTCGGAGGTGCTGTTTTGAGGATCGCCGGCGGGAGTTGTTCCCGGAACAGTCTGGGATGGAGCTTGCGGTTCCAATGTCTCCTCTGCGTTCTGGGCAGGAACGGGGGAAGCAGAGTCTTTTGCGGGTAAGAAAAGGGATACTGCCACCATTATAATAAGTACACTTACAACCAGAAGCACAAGTGCATAGACTAATTCCTTTGAGCGAAGTACAACGATCTTTGTGTTAGAGCTCATATAAAGACTCCATTTTTATTCTTTTTATAAAGGTATGAGCGGCATGACTGGATTATGCGTAAGAATCGGCAGAAAAATAACTGATATATCGCGCAGGACATTTCCTGCATAGCGCGATTCTGATTTGAGAGTCTGCCTAGTGCTCCATCCAGACAGAAATTAGAATTGTGGACTGCATGGTTCGTGCCAGTGCTAGGCAAAATTTCGACGGCGATGCGGTGGCATCGTCTAGAAATTTTAACGACGCAATGGTGCGAAACAGGCGGTTCATGATGCTAATTTCTGACCGGATGGAGCACTAGGCGTGCGAACGGGAGTTAGAGTGGAGATGTAAGAATATGGAGAAGGAAGGTACAGGCAATGGCAAAATATACAAAACAGGACATTATCGCGATGGTGAAAGACGAGGATGTTGAGTTTATCCGTATGCAGTTTACGGATATTGAGGGAAATTTTAAGAATGTGGCGATCACTTCAAGCCAGTTGGAAAAGGCGCTGGGGAACGATTGTATGTTTGACTGCTCGCTTGTCAAGGGAATGCTGCCCACGGACAATGCAGATATGTTTCTTTATCCGGACCTCGATACCTTCACGATCTTTCCGTGGCGGCCGCAGCAGGGAAAGGTCGCGCGTTTTATCTGTGATGTCTACCGTGCGGACCGCACGCCCTTTGAGAGCGACTGCCGCTATATTCTGAAGAAGGCGCTCAAGGAAGCGTCCGATATGGGATATACCTTCAATGTGGGGCCTGAGTGTGAATTTTTCCTGTTCAATGCAGACGAGAACGGCAGACCGACGACGAACACGAATGAGCAGGCAGGTTTTTTCGATATGGGACCGCTCGACAACGGCGAGAACGCCAGACGTGATATCGTGCTCACGCTCGAGGACATGGGATTTGAGGTGGAGGCCTCACACCATGAGAAGGCGCCATCCCAGCACGAGGTGGATTTCCGCTATGATGAGGCGCTCGCGACGGCGGACAACATTATGACTTTTAAGCTTGCCGTCAAGACGATCGCGAAGCACCACGGACTTCACGGGACATTTATGCCCAAGCCCAGAATGGAATTCTGCGGTTCGGGTATGCACATCAACATGTCGCTGCATAAAGATGGCAGGAATATTTTTGACGATCCCTCTGATGAAAACGGGCTGAGCAGGGAAGCCTATTATTTTATGGGGGGACTGATGAAGCACGTCAAAGGTATCTGTGCGGTTACAAATCCGCTGGTAAATTCATACAAAAGACTGCGTCCTGGATTTGAGGCGCCGGTGTATATCGCGTGGAGCACACTCGGGACAAACACGCTGATCCGGGTGCCGAACATGCGGGGAGAGCACACGAGAATCGAGCTGAGAAGTCCGGATCCATCCGCCAATCCCTACCTTGCCATCGCCGCATGTCTGATGGCAGGGCTTGACGGTATCAGGTATAAGATCGAGCCCGATGAGAAAGTGACGGATAACATCAACGTGCTCTCGGAGACAGAAGCCCGCAGGCGCGGGATCGAAAAGCTTCCGACGGATCTGCTCGAGGCATGCAAGGAGATGAAAAAGGATCCGCTGCTCCGTGAACTTCTGGGGGATCGCGTGTTTGAGCAGTATTGTGATTCCAAGCTTACAGCGTGGCAGGAGTATGATTCCCAGGTGACGAACTGGGAGATCGAGTCGTATCTGTACAAAATCTAAAGTACACTTTTGACAACTGAGCAGTAACCAATCATTTCAGTGTGGTTTTGGAGGTGTACGATTGACGAACATTATAGTAGTTTTTGCCAAGATGGAAGATGCAAAGAGCATCAAAAATATCCTGGTCAAAAACGGATTGTGCGTAACCGCAGTCTGTACTTCGGGAGCACAGGCGCTAAGCTGTGCGGATGGGTTTCACGATGGCATTGTCATAGCGGGATATCGGCTTGCCGATATGATCTGCGTCGAGATCAAGGAGAATCTGCCCGGCGGATTTGAGATGGTGGTCATGGCGCCGCAGAGGGTTTTGACCGACGTGCAGGGCAGCGGGATCATCGGGCTTGCCATGCCGCTAAAAGTACACGAGCTGGTCAATACGATCGACATGCTTTCCCAGGGGATCGTCCGGCGCAGGAAGAAGCGAAAGCAAAAGCCCGCGGTCCGCGATGAAAAAGAGGCTGCTGTCATAGAGAGTGCAAAACAACTGCTCATCACCAGAAACAACATGACGGAGGAGGAGGCGCACCGATACCTGCAGAAACACAGCATGGACAACGGGACGAGTATGGTTGAGACGGCACAGATGGTATTGGCTTTGAAATAAAGAGCGCAGAGGCAGCGTTCACTGCCTGTTTTGGTAATATTTGGAGGGAAAAAGGATGAATATTGTTTTATTGTCAGGCGGTTCGGGAAAGCGACTCTGGCCATTGTCAAATGAGATCCGGTCGAAGCAGTTTCTGAAGCTGCTTCGCGATGCGCAGGGAGGACATGAATCGATGGTCCAGCGCGTGTACAGGCAGATCGCGCAGGCGGGCATCAATGCAGATATCGTGGTGGCGACGTCAGCCACACAGGTCGAGTCGATCCGCGGACAGCTGCCGGACGATGTGGACATCGTGGTGGAACCCGAGCGCAGGAACACTTTTCCAGCGATCGTGCTTGCCGCCTCATATCTGCAATCGCGCAAGAAGATGGATCTCGAGGAGACCGTGATCGTGCTTCCGGTTGATCCCTACGTGGATGTGGCGTATTTCGAGACGTTCAAAAAGATGGACGCACGCGTACAGCAGGGAGGGGCGGACATCGTTCTCATGGGTATCACGCCGTCGTATCCATCCGAAAAATACGGATATATCATACCAGGTGAAAGCGGCAGTGTGAAGGGGTTTAAGGAAAAGCCCGACGAGGCATCTGCAAGGAAACTGATCGAGATGGGAGCGCTCTGGAATGCAGGGGTGTTTGCCTTCAAATTAAAATATCTGATGTGTTTTGCGGACAGATATGTGGGCAGCAGGGACTTCGCTGATGTTGTGGAGCGCTATGCTGATCTGAAAAAGGACAGTTTTGACTATGAGGTAGTCGAGAAGGCAGATGCACTTGCGGTTGTGCCATACAGCGGCGCGTGGAAGGATATCGGCACATGGAACACATTGACGGAGGAGATGGAGGAGGAGAGCATCGGAGATGTCATCATGGGGGAGGAGTGCGTCAATACCCATGTGATCAACGAGCTCTCGATCCCGGTCGTGGTGCTCGGCACGCGGGATGTTGTCGTTGCGGCAGGGCAGGACGGAATCCTTGTGTCGGACAAGCACAAAAGTTCGTATATCAAACCGCATGTGGAAAATATCGACAACCGGCCGATGTACGAAGAGCGGCGCTGGGGTGAGTATAAGGTGTATGACTACAGCAAATATGCAGACGGGACCAGATCGCTCACGAAGCATGTCACTGTCAATGCAGGCTGCGCGCAGGATTATCATGTGCACAAGTACAAAGACGAGGTGATCACAGTGGCAAATGGGCGGGGCGAGCTCGTTGTGGACGGCTGTCTGATGAAGCTTTCGCGCGGGGACACGATTTCCATCAGGAGGGGACAGAAGCATGCGATCAGGGCTTTTGAGGATCTGCAGCTGATATCCGTACAGATCAGCGAGGACAACACAGAGGGAGATACTGAGGTGTTTGACTGGAGCTGGGCAGCGCGGACTGCAGAACTCCCAGAGTAGGGCAGAGCTCCCTGTAGGGGCACAAGGCCAGGATATAAGACATGAATAGAAAGGATAAAATCGAAATATGAAATTTACGAAAATGCATGGCTGTGGAAACGACTACATCTATGTCAATGGTTTTGCAGAGCATATTGCGGCGGACAGGAAACCGGAGCTTGTGAGGCGTCTCAGCGACAGGCACTTTGGCATTGGCGGTGACGGTGTCATCTTTATCAATCCGGGACAGAATGCCGCGTTTGAGATGGAGATGTACAATGCGGATGGCACGAGGGCGCAGATGTGCGGGAACGGGATCCGCTGTGTGGCAAAGTATGTCTATGATTACGGTCTGACAGATCAGACAAACATAACGATCGAAAGCTTTGGCAAGGTAAAATATCTGGAGCTCACACTCGGCAGTGACGGCAAAGTGTCGACTGTGAGAGTCAATATGGGCACGCCGATCCTCAGAGCGTCAGAAATACCTGTCATATCAGATAAGGAGCAGGTCATCAGCGAAGCAATAGAGGTAAACGGCAAAGTTTATCAGATGACTTGTGTATCGATGGGCAATCCCCATGCGATCGTTTTTGTGGACGATATTCCTGGCGGGAAAAGATCGGAAACAGGAGCGTTTGACAGCAGAGATTATGATATCAAAGCGTTCGACATTCAGGCGGTCGGACCGTTTTTTGAGAATCACCCGCGGTTTCCGGAGAGGACAAATACGGAGTTCGTGCACATCGTCGACCGAAACAATGTGCAGATGCGCGTGTGGGAGCGCGGCACAGGGGAGACCCTTGCCTGTGGGACGGGGTGCTGTGCGACCACAGTGGCGTGTGTGTTGAACGGGCTGACAGATACGAAGGTAAATGTCAGGGTGCTCGGCGGCGAGATCGTGTGTGAGTGGGACAGACAGGACAATCTTGTCTACATGACAGGTCCTGCAGCGACGGTATTTGATGGTGAGATCGATGATAAGATGATAGTTCGGGAGGAAATCTGAGATGCTTTTCCCTAGTGAAGTTTTTTTGTTTGTGTTTTTGCCAGTCGTGCTGGTGGTGTACTATGCATTGTTGAGAAAGACAAAGATGCTGAAAAATATATTTCTGCTGGCTGCGAGTCTTTTTTTCTATGCGTGGGGGGAGCCGACTTATGTATTTCTCATGATCGGCACGATCCTGGTCAACTGGCTGTTTGGCATCGCGGTCGATGCGTTCCGTGACAAAAAAGCAGTCGTGCGGATTCTGTTTGTGCTGCTGGTGCTGGTCAACATCGGCACGCTGGGCTGGTATAAGTACAGTGAGTTTTCGGTGCTGCAGATCAACCGATTCCTGCACACGAACATCCCGGTCCCGATCGTGGCATTGCCGATCGGTATCTCATTCTATACATTTCAGGCGATGTCCTATGTGATCGATGTGTACAGGCATCGGGGCAGAGTACAGAAGAATCCGCTGCAGGTAGGACTCTATATCGCGCTGTTCCCGCAGCTGATCGCAGGACCGATCGTACGGTATGAGACGATCGCCGATCAGATCCATAACCGGGTTGAGAATCTGGCGGATTTTACAGCAGGTGTCACCAGATTCTGTATCGGTCTTGGAAAGAAGGTATTGATCGCCAACAACATGGCAGTGATCGCGGACAATGCGTTCGGGCTGATCATCAACGGCGAATTTCAGGCGTCGATGGGTATGGCATGGCTCGGCGCGATCGCTTACACGCTCCAGATCTTTTTTGACTTTTCAGGATACTCGGACATGGCGATCGGCTTAGGGCAGATGTTTGGATTTCATTTTGAGGAGAATTTCAATTATCCGTACATCTCAAAAACGGTGTCGGAGTTCTGGCGCAGATGGCATATCTCGATGCAGACATGGTTTCGGGACTATGTATACTTTCCGATGGGCGGCAGCAGGGTCTCTAAGCCAAGACTGATCCTGAACCTCTTTGTCGTATGGCTGCTGACCGGAATGTGGCACGGCGCGAACTGGACTTTTATCGCGTGGGGACTGATGTATTTTGTGATACTCACATTTGAAAAGCTGACAGGGCTGGGGAAGAAAGAATACTGGTGGGGGCACATTTACACGATGGTGCTCGTCATCATCGGATGGGTGATCTTCCGCTCGACGGGTATGGGGAATGCATTTCTGTATATCAAGGCGATGTTTGGCATCGGTGCCAAGGGAATTATTGACAAGGCTGTGTGGGCATATATCGCACAGAACTGGATATACTTTGTATTTGCGATCCTTGGCTGTGCGCCGGTTTTGCCGAGGGTTGACGAGCAGCTGAAAAACAATCGGTTCTGGCAGATCGTGTACACTGCGGGCATTCTTGTGTGTTTGTTCGTCAGCGTGTCGTTTATCAGCAACAATGCGTACAATCCTTTCATTTACTTTAATTTCTGATAAAGATGTAGGAGCTGTACAGGAAGGACAGGATATCAAATGAAGAACAGGGACAAATGGATTACGATCGCTTTTCTCGTCTTTATATTGGTGATACCACTTGTGACAGTGGCAAGGAATATGCTGCCGTCACAGGATGGGCAGGAGCTTACAGAGGCGGAGAAGGAGGTTCTAGAGCAAAATGGAACGATCACGGGCGGGGAAGATGCCCAGACGGGGAGTGCGGATGCAGAGGACGCAGCGGGACAGGGAAAACAGCCTAAGGTGACTGGATTTGCAAAACTTCAGGAAGGGATCGATCGGTTTACGGACGGGTTGTTCGGGCGGACAAAGCTGATCGCTTTCAACACGGGGCTTACTTCACTGCTGACAGGTGGAACCTATATAGAATCCACACAGACGCTCAAGGGAAAGAATAATATGTTCTTTTATAAGACTGAGCTTGACGGGAAACCAATCTGGGATTATATGGGAATCAACCATTTCACGGAGGAGGAGATGGCGGCGATCGCGGCAAATCTGACGGCGACCAGAGAACATCTCAACGCAGTCGGGATTGAATTTTATACAATGTGCATCCCGAACAAGGAGATCATCTATGCGGAAAATATGCCGGACACGATCGCGCGGGTGAACGAGGTATCCCGCGGGGAGCAGCTGGCTGAGTATCTGCATGAGAATACAGATCTCGTGTTTGTGTATCCGAAGGACGCGCTGATGGCAAATAAGGACAAGATACAGCTCTATTACAGTACGGATTCCCACAGCAATCAGATCGGAGCTTTTGTGAACATGCAGGAGTTTTTCAGGACGGTGTATGGAACACATGCGGAGATTGACTCGGTTACATTCAGGACAGACGCCACGGATTACGCGGGTGATCTGGTGACGATGGCAGGACTGGCGGAAAAGTATGGTATTGACTCCGTGTACGTGTTTGAGCAGGATACGGCGGACAAAGCGCAGTATCATGACCAGGTGCTGCTGTATGTGGGGGACTCCTTTGGGGGATTTCTGTCGCAGATCTGCAAAGGGTACTATAAGGAGGTTTACTGGGAGGACGCAAGAGACTTCCAGTACGCAATGCTTGACCGCTACAACCCGGATGTGGTGATCTGGGAGCGGGCGGAGCGCTACTGTGAGGTTTTTGCGGAGCCGATTTTCATCAAATGATGCAGATAAATAATATATCTTACAAATAAGCCATAAAAATACAGAGGGAAATACGTGTATAGATTATCAGAGGTCTTTGCTTTTCCCAGAGGGGAGTCAGTGTGGAAGAGAAACAATTCAGTGCATGCATGGAACGCATGAGGTCAGGTGACAAGAGCGCATTGCATGAAGTCTATGAGGCATATATCGGCTATATATACACGATCGTGCTTCAGACCGTATCAAACCGCGAGGATGCAGAGGACGTGACGAGTGAATTTTTTATGAAATTGTGGCGGCTTGCGGATACATATCGTGGGGGAAACGGACACAGGGCATGGATGGCTGCGATCGCCAGAAACATGGCAGTAGACCTTCTGCGAAAGACGAAGCGGGAAGTGCTGATGGAGGATTTTGCAGACACAATGACAGAAAACGCTTCGAATGTATCTGTCGAAAAGGAGGTAATAGCTGACATGAGCCTGCGGCAGGCGCTTGATGCGCTCAAGCCGAAGGAACGAGAAGTCGTGCACTTAAAGATCATGGGCGAGATGACTTTCCAGGAGATAGCGGACGTTCTGAAAGTCCCGCTCGGGACAGTGACCTGGCGCTATCAGAATGCGATTCAGAAGTTAAGGAGATGCGGTTATGAGTAGAGATTTGGAGAGGGAGTACAGGGCGTTTGTAGACAGCGAAGTGCCGGATCTGTGGGCCCGTATCGAGGCGGGGCTGGAGGACAAAAAGCCGGCTTCCGAGAATGTCAGGACCGATTTGCGCATAACGGACTTTCCTGTAACAGATACTCCGACAGAAAATACACGTGACAGAAAAGTGAAGTACAAGGTATGGGCAGGCGTTGCGGCGGCGTGTGTGTGCGCGGTGCTGATCGTGCCGGCAATGGTTAGGAACGTGGGGATAAAAGGAGAGTCCGGTCAAACAGCGGACACTGCGCCGCAGGCGGCGGGTGCTTATGAGGCAGCAGATACGGCAAAACAGGAAGCGGCAGCCTGCGAGGAGGAGGTCAATGCGGCTGCAGCAGATGGGAGCGACAGTGAAAAGAGTGTTGTTTCCGGTATGGATGCAGCAGCAGATACAGCAAATGGCGGCATGGCGATGGAAGAAGGGGCATGGTCAGAACCAGGCAGCTTTCATGCAACAGTTGAGATTCTCGATATGGATGTCAGCATGGACAGCGGGATCTTGTATACCGCCAAGATACTCTCATCGGATCAGCCTGGCATAGAGACGGACAGTGAGATTCAGATCTTTTGTTCCATAGTGTTGTCAGAGAGTATGGATCTATTGGAACTAGATCAGACTTACGATCTCATGCTGAGGGAAGTTGAGCCGGATGCTCCAGGACAGGAGGTGACATATCTGCTTGTCGTTGAGTGATGATTGATACAGCCAATAGTAAGGAATCTGCACAGTCTGATTTCTGATTGGATGGAGCGCTAGAAATGGTTTTATGTTCAGTTAAGTGTGAATATTTGTGAAAAGTGAAGGAAACAATAGGATTAGATCATGTCTGGGGATGATAGATCCGGACGTGATCGAGAAATGGAGGGTATACTCTTATGAAGAAGAAAACAATCGTTAGCAAAATAGGGATCATGGCAATGATCATGGCACTGTCCATGTCAGCGATGACTGGGTGTGGCAACAAGAGCGGTGACAGGACGTCCGACGAGGTATCGTCCGAGGAAAATGCGGACACTGCGGGAATGGTGCATCTGAACAGTGCGGATGAGGTGTCGGCATTTTTTGACGAGGTGTACGGGGGAGTGGCGGAAGATCTGCTCCCTATGGGTGGTGCCGTGATGACGGAGCTTGACCTAGGGGATGCAGACATGTTGTCATATCACACGGGTCTGACAGCGCTGGACGGCATTGAGGGGGTCTACCTCTCCGAGTCAATGATATCCTCCACACCCTACAGTGCCATTTACATCAGGACAACAGATGACGCGGATGCAGAGGGGATCCGCAAGCAGCTTATGGATAACATCAATCCGGCAAAGTGGGTGTGTGTCAGCGCAGAACAGCAGTATGCCGTGATTTTCGGAAATGACATATTTTTTGTGATGGGATTTCAGGATACCGCATCTGAGGTGCTCGCAAAGGCGGTTGCGGCTGCAGAGTCGAGGGATATGAAGGTATCAGATACGCTTGAAAAGGCAAATTCAATATAAGATCACATAGTAGGAGAGGCGAAAATGCTTTTTTCCAGTATTACATTTTTATACTTTTTCCTGCCAGCAACTATTTTTCTGTATTATGTTTCGCCGCAGAAGGGCAGGAACTGTGTGCTCCTGGTGATGTCGCTGTTGTTCTATGCATGGGGGGAGCCAGTCTATGTGCTGCTGATGCTTGCGCAGATCGCGCTCTCCTATGCGCTTTTGTGGCTGGTGGACAGATTCAGGGAGAGAAGGGCAGCCAGGATATTTTATGTCCTGTCTGTTCTTTTGCCGTTTGCGGCATTGTTTTATTTCAAATATTTTAATTTTTTCATGAATACGGTGTTTGGCATCAAGACGAGAGCGATCGCGCTCCCGATCGGAATCTCTTTTTATACTTTTCAGATTGCCAGTTATTGTGTTGATGTGTATCACAAGCGGGTGGAACGACAGAAGGACATTGTCACTTACGCGGCGTATGTGACGCTCTTTCCGCAGTTGGTGGCGGGACCGATCGTTCGATACAGTGAGATTGAACGGACACTGACATCAGGAGCTGACTTATCGAATATACGTACGAAATTTTGCGATGGTATGGTCCGTTTTGCGGTAGGGCTCGGAAAAAAGGTTCTGATCGCCAATGTGTCAGGTGAGTTTGTGGCGGAGATCGCGGCGCTCGGGCAGCGCAGTCTCATGGTTTCGTGGGCGTATGCGGTCGCTGTTGCGCTTCAGATCTATTTTGATTTTTCGGGGTATTCCGATATGGCGATCGGTCTGGGGAAAATGCTTGGATTTGACTTCCCTGAGAACTTCAGGTATCCGTTTATCGCCCGGAGTGTGAGTGAGTTCTGGCGGCGGTGGCACATTACGCTCGGTGCGTGGTTCCGCGATTATGTGTACATTCCCATGGGCGGAAACCGGGTGAATATGCCAAGATGGATCCTGAATGTCTTCGTTGTATGGCTCTTTACAGGGTTGTGGCACGGGGCAGGCTGGAATTTTATCGTGTGGGGATTGTTGTTTGCCGTGCTCCTGGTCTTTGAGAAGGGGATCAGCAGGTTGTATGAGCGCAACAGATTTCTGCCGAAAATTGTCTTGAATGTGATTCTGCATATGTATGTAGGGATCGTGATACTCGTGAGCTTTCTGGTGTTTCATAACGACACACTGTCGGGAGCGGCGGCGGACATATTGGCGATGTTTGGGGCTGGCAGCCGCGTTGCCGCCAGTATGGGGGCTGCGCAGGTGGCAGTACAATCATATCTTTTGAGAAATCGGATCGTGATGCTGTGCATCGGACTGGTCGGTTCGGTGCCGTTTCCGGTGTGGCTCTTGACAAAGCTGCGTGACCGGGTGCAGATGGCAGGGGCAGGGGAGAGGATCGTTCATATTCTGCGAGCTGCGGTGACAATTGTATTATTGCTGGTAAGTACGGCGTATCTGATCGATGGCTCATTTAACCCGTTCTTGTATTTCCGGTTTTGAGATGGCGTATTAAACAGAGATTTTGTATTAGTATTTCGGGAGGGAGGTGGCTGCGGTGAGGCGTTCTAAATGGGAGTGGGGAATTGTGATCTGTAGTTTTATGGTCTTTCTGGCAGGCATGATCGTGATACTTGCCGTCGATCCAGATCAGACAGTGTCCAGGTCAGAGCGTCGTCGTCTGGCGGAAAAGCCGGAACTGACACGGGAGAATGTTGCGGATAAGTCTTTTATGGACGATACGGAGAAGTATCTGCTAGATCACTTTCCATTTCGGGACGGACTGCGGCGCATCAAGGCATATTTTGCCTATGACGTGCTGCAGCAGAAGGAAAACAATGATATTTACGTGGTACTAGATCACGCTGCAAAACTGGAATATCCGCTGAATGAATCGTCGGTGAAGCGCTTTGCGGTGAAGATGACGGGACTTTGGCAGCAGTATTTTCCAGAGCAGGACGTGTGGTATGCGATCGTGCCGGACAAGAATTATTTCCTGGCAAAACAAAGCGGGTATCCGTCTATAGACTATGAGCATATGATCAAACTGCTGTCTCAGGAGCTTGCAGCGAACGCAGATTTTGCTTATATCGATATCATTTCAGATCTGGATATCGACGATTATTATCACACAGATACACATTGGCGGCAGGAGCGGATCCTGGATGTGGCGCACCATCTCGCGGATGCGATAGGAGTGGGCGGTTCTTTGAATTTCTCAAAAGGAGAAGACACCGGATTTACAGAACATGAGATACCGGATTTTTACGGTGTGTACTATGGACAGGCGGCGCTTCCCATGGAACCGGACACGATCATGTATCTGACGGATGAGATGACAGAGACAGCGGTGGTGTGGAGCCTTGAAGAGAACATGCTGGGCGGGGAGGATGCAGGAAAGGTGCGTCTGCCCGACGAGGCGGGAGCCGTGTTAAAACCTGTGTATCAGCTGGATAAGCTTGATGACGGCAAGAGTCTTGACAAGTATGACGTGTTTGTGGGCGGTGCGTCGTCGCTGCAGGTCATCAAGAGTCCTGATGCTGTTACGGACAAGAGGCTGGTTATTTTCAGGGATTCCTACACGAGCAGCCTGGTACCGCTTCTGCTGGGAGCTTACAGCGAGATCACGCTGATCGATCTGCGCTATATCGACTCTGCGCGGATCGGGGAGTATGTGGACTTTGACGGTGCGGATATATTGTTTCTGTACAATACGGCGATCGTCAATCATGCGGAGATGTTGAAGTGAGGGGGGGATATCAATGAAATCTGCAGACTTATAACAAGGTGTATCAGGTTTGCAAAACATCACCCCAATCTTACGATAATGTAAGAATTAAAAGTATGTTAAAGCCTTGTTTTATGCGTGTTTCAGAGTTTTCCTTGACTAGATTTACACCATTTATACACCAATTATTATAGAGCCTTAATATGATATGAATTAAATAATTAGGACATCAGCATAAGTCCTTTATCAGTTGTAGAAATATAATTGATAGAGGGCTTATTTTGATGCCTTAAAAAATCATGAAACCTAAAAAGATAATACGAAAAAACGAGGAGGAACACAATGAATATAATTAATTTTGAAGAGGTAAAAACGAGAAAACAGTTAAAATCAAAGAAACAGTCAAAAGTAAAGGCGGCAAAACAATCGTCAGAGAAATACTTACCGGAGACAGACAATGGCGTGTCAGAATCACAAAGGCAAAATCGAGAGTACGCCCAGTTTTGTAATCAGTGGTATGAGGATCATGTGATCGGGCAGGATAAAGATGGACGGTGGATATATAAAGACTTATAAAATTATGCTTGATGCAGGCTCTGTATACTCTATGCTAAATAAGGGTATACAGAGCTTGTTTGGTGCATACATAATTATCTTTGCAATCAATGCCAAATACGCCCGATAATCCTCACAGTGAGTCACAGGAGTATTCCAAAATCAGCATACCATTCAAATTATCACTATCAAAAATTAACTATCAATCATCAACCACCAAAATAATTATCACCAAAACACACACAACATAAAAACTGCATTTCATTGACAATCTAAACACAAATCATGTAACGCAGACAAGATAGTCAGACCAGACAAAAATTTAAGAAGTTCTTGAAAACATTTATGGAAGAAAAGGAGACAAACATATGGCAGTAAACAAGAAAGAATTTGCAGATAGAATGGCAGCAAAAGGCGGTATAAAAAAGAAAGATGCTATGAAGGGACTAAATTTGTTCATTGAAACGCTCATGGACTGTATGAGTGAAGGGGAGAAGGTAAAACTTTTAAATTTTGGCAGCTTTCAGATGAAGACTGTTAAAGAGAGAACAGGCAGGAACCCACAGACTGGACAAGAATGTATCATACCACAACATGAGAAGATAAAGTTTGTTGCAAGTGAGGGACTTGCAGACAGGATAAATAACCAGTGATGAGAGAATGCATTATGGGAGCCTATATGGATATAAAACCAAAGAATTGTAACCATTGTATTTATCGGGAAAATGTAAGCAGGTATCTTGATTTAGAGGATTATTGCACTAGAAATATGAAACATACAAGTAAAATAAATATGGAAACTGACTGTCCATTAAGGAAATCAAAGGTAAGAAAACATTTCATGGAGTTTTTTATACATGTTTTTTATACATTGCTAAATAGAAGTAAAGTGGAACATAAGACAGCAGATATAATTCAAATGAAGACAGATATTGTGTTGACGGATAAAGATGGAAAGTTTATTGAAGTGAAAACGCCAGAGCCAGAATATATGTCAGATCCAATTTTTTAGGGAGGTAAGTGTCATATGCGGTTTAAAGATTTAGAATGGAAAGATGTTGTATCGGATAATGTAGTGGTCAGTAGTCATTGTGTATTCAATCTATGCGGCGTGATAAAGATAGAATTTCAGATCAATCATGATCCGAAAGACAATCAATATTATCTGTATGCATTTGGGAAAGGAAGTATCAGGAGATTACAGCCTGAAAAATGTGGATCAATCGAATCAGCAAAGAATGTTGCATACAGGATATATTCAAATGAGATGGCAAAGATTAAGAAAGCGGTTGATTATCTGGTGGATACTTAAAAAAAGTAATGAGAATAATCCAAGACGAAATTAGGAAGAGTGAAACTTAACGCCCACGATTTCGTGGTGGTTAAAATAGCAAAGGGAAAATTCCCATAGCTGATTATAAATAAATTGCCGTTACAGAGCAATCAAAATTATCTATAAAATTACAATTCAAAAATTTCTGATTATTACCAGTGTCGATTGTGTGTATCTGCACTATAATTCCATTAAATGAAGAAAAATTGCATATAGGATAAATCACAAAGGGTCTTAAAACTTTTAAGTCTCATTAGTGAATGTAAACAAAAGGGCTGAATGAAACGTTCAGTCCTAATTACAATGAAAAAATTTAATATTTTGATTTATAGGCTAAACAAGTTACAGAATGTAAATATGGGTTTTTTGTTAAGTTTTTTATAATCATATGGAGAAATATAAAAGGGGTGGTGAGTTCACCATACCTTATAGAATTAGATGTAGAAGAAGTATAGAAGGGTATCGAAGGTTGTTATCCCTTAAAATTTTCGGGTGTGAAATGTATTCACAACTGAAAAAATATTTACCAGAATGAGAAATGTATATATGTGGTGTCCCCAAATGGGATGTCACATAAAAATGAAAATGAAATGTAGAAATATTTATTGTAAAGGTGATTTAGTTGAAAAATGAACATTGAGAAATACATATAAAGTTGTCGTGCTGAAGCACTCCAAATCGTCGGTTTTGTGTTGCAATTTCCATTTTTGTCTGTTTGAGATGCACATATATAGAAGTATTTTATATGTAGTTCTCAATTGGACAAATTTGGAAAACACATATAAAAAGTTGTCACCAATTTAGAAGATGCATATAAATCTTCTTCTAATATGTACTTTCTAAAAAAGTGACAAATTTTAAAAATCAGACTTTTGAGCGTAGCGAAAACTTTATATGTAAACAAAGTGACAAGAAGGAGAATAAAATGGAAAGACAAACAGTAAAAATTATTGACATGAAACAGGCAGGACTTTATATCAAGAATGGATTACAGCCAGTAAAAATTTATTATGATAATAAACTAGTTATGGAATTTGATAAAGAAAAGAGTAACCCACTTTATACAAAATGGCTGAATAGGACTCTCAAATAATGAGATAGATGTTAAATGAAAGGAATTTAATAAATTGATTGAAACAATTACTGTTGGTAGATTTAAAAATTACAGAAAGATTTGTGAATACCTTCATGAACCGATAAAAACAGGTAAATCAAAACAGTTACAATTAGAGGATTGGAAAAGGTATTTTGAATATGAGAGAGATGGAAATGCGTTTGTGATTACAAAAGTGTATGATGCGCCTAAAGAAAAAATCAGAAAGGCAATAAATGATACATCAAATTACACGAGTAACAATACAAAAAACATCCAATCAATGATTGATTACCTACAGGCAAAGTTCGATCTTGATGATAACTGGTATTCATTTACAGATTGGTATTGCGAGAAATTGGAGCTGATGCATAAGGGAATTTGCAATGCAGTCTATCACTCTGACGAGATTGATGCTGTATGTGAAGAATATAGTATCTCTGATGGAAGGTTGTTCTGTGAATATGTTTCTGCCGCAAAATCAGAACTGAAAAATATGTTTCTGAAAGCACTTGCATATTTAGATAAAAGGAATAAGATAACCTATCAGGATCAGTATAAGTTTACATATCAGTTAGGGAAGCGTACAAGAGGGAGTATTATAACTGATTCATTAAATGAACAAATTGAGGAGAACGAAACGACGGTTTGTAATGACATGAATGAAGATTATAAACTGAGTAAAAAGATGAAGGGTAGACAACTGTTGAAAATAATATATTCCAAAGAGAAGCTTACTAAGGAGTTTAAAGAGTTGAGTCTGGGAATGCTACAAGATGATGATTATGCTATTAATGTCTTGAATTGTGAGTTATCGTATCAGCATTCAACATTCCATCCTGATTATTGTTCTATATGCAAAGAACGTCCTTTGATTTCATATTATCGTGGGATAGCTATTACTGAAATGGAGCTTGAAGAAAGTGATCCAGATTGTCTTGCATTGGATATTACAAACAGGATTAGAACCAAAGTAAGAAAGTCATTGATGAAAAGCTATAGAAAACCTATGAAACCAGCGGATTTACAGGCAATTGAAAAAGCATTGTTCCAACAGTATTATGATAAGATTGACGAGGATATTATATTATTGGCAGATAATGATGATGTATCGGATATTGAAGCATTGTTTGGTGAGTCAGATAATTTTACTGACAATTCGGACAATTGGGGAGAGCCTGTTTCCATGGAGAATGATTTTTCCATAGAAGAAATGCTTGATATGTCTACAGAGGGTGAGGTTCTGTCAGAACCTATCCTAACAAATATAGATTGCGTGGGACATAATGAATTATGCAAAAATAACCACACTCCATCTGGTGTGCAGTTTGAAACAGGGGATTACAAAGAACCTGAAAATATAGAGTCAAATAACTTTACTGACAAAGAGCAGAGTCCGAATAATTCGGATTTTGCAGATAATACTAAGGATAATTTTCTACAGCTTGTATAAATGAAACAATAGAATTTGGTATTAAAAAAGGTTGTTTTAAGAGCAATCTTTTTTTATTTGGAGAAATATAGATTGGAGGTGATAAAAAGATTTGATAAACAGTAGAGAAATAGCAGTAAAATTTGATAAGCAAAGAAAACATGTAAATGAAGCTATTAGAAATCTCATAAAAAAGAATCCAGAGTTGTCTAAACATTTCATTGAAAGTACATATGTATCAGGTCGTGGTAGATGTGAAAAACAGTTTGAAATTGATGATATTGGTGTTGATATCTTAACAAATAAATTCAAGTACAATGTCCGTTCCGCAAGGTTTGAGTATAAATATCTGAATGAAATAGAAGATTTCTTAGATGAAATGAACATTAAGTACATTCTACAATATTCAGTTGATAATTATAGGATAGATTTGTATATTCCGTTGTATAACATAGCGATAGAAATTGACGAAGAAGAGCATAAATATAAAAAAGATTATGATACCATAAGGCAGAAATACATAGAAAAACAGATTCATTGCAAATTTATACGAATAAATGAAGGAGAAAGTTGCGGAAGTGTCATAGCAAGGATTGCGAAGGAATTATATAAAAGCGCATAAAACAATATAAAAGGTGCGTCAAATTTGACGCTGCTATGAAAGCATCTTGCGTCCATTTGGACGCAGAGTGTAAACAATACACTGGCTTTCAAAGGACACTGTAAAATATATCTAACATGTACCAAAAAGTACGGCTTCGACAGAATTGACGGAGCCATTTGTGGTGCATATGTATAGGTTGGATATCCCAACTATTTTATAGGGCTATAGTGTTTTGCGATATCCCTTTGAGGGAAGTTGTATTGTATTTAATTTGGATCTTATGCTGGGAGTCGGTGAAACGCCGATACCATCATTGTGCAGTAGAGCGTATTCTTTGAAATATACAGTTATATGCCGATTCGCCCGATTGGATGTGTGAAGGTAAATATTTGTTACATTCATCGTGAGTGGCTAAATCCGAAAGTTTCGGATAATGCATTAAACTTGATTTGCCAAAAAGGGAAAATCAAAATTCATATTTAGACCGTATTCCTGAAATGGGAATCTGATTTAAGTATCATTATGGTATTTGAGATAAATCAAACGATTTCGGTTCAAACAGATTCCGAAAAAGTGGAAATGTTGTCCATCGTGAACAACGTAGTTACTTATGGCAATGACAGTAATATTATAATATATTACACCTCTGCTGCCAGTATGAATATTTAGGTGGGTAGTATTATGCGACATACCGTAGTCCCGTGAGACGGTGGTTCCCCCGTGGGTAACTGGAGTGTACCTGTAGGTACGGTGAGACGAGTGTACATCAAGTACAATTGTATACTTATTATGATTGGACAGATTTGTTCAGAATTTAACTGAGCTGATTTTTAAGCCGAGTTGATTTGTCTATAAATGTACGAATGAGGGCAGATCCTTCGTAGCAAACCTAATTTTGTGCTGGCTGATAGTAAATATTTTACTATCAGATAATAAATTAAAATCGGGATGTCATATTTCTTAACATCCAAAAGTGCATAGTCTGTATTTTTGAAATCTGATAAGCGAACGGTTTAAAACGTTCGCTTCTAAAATAGATAACAGAAGTGTTATAAATCCCACTTCCATTCGTTTCAAAACGAACGCTTTAAAAGGTTTGCTCATCCGTTTTGGGGAGAAAAGATATTCATATAAAGTGAAATGGTTGTATCGTCTGAGTTTTAGACGATTAGCCAAAGTGGGCGCGATTAATAGCATGGTTTGTTTTCCAAAATGGGAAAGCAAAATGTAAGAAAAGTTTACGCTACTATTGGCGAGATGCTATTTCACTTCAAAACGAAAAACCTTAAACCTTGCGGTGGGTTTAAACCCATCGCTAATAAACAGACAAGTTTTCCACTGAAATGTGTAAAAGGTTGCCCCATGGTGGTACAACTGCAGATCATAATAAATTAGTTCGTAATGGGATAACCAAATTCGCCAGTTTGTAGTCGAAAGATATCCCCAATTTTGGGGAGATGTAAGTCATTGTAAGTGCCTTAGAAAATAATTCTATTTTCCCAACAAGTGGGGAAAGTCAGTGTTTTCAAATCTAGAAATGTTATTATTACGAGCACGCAGAATTGAGAAATCGCAACTTTTTGCGAAATTTTTAAATATCTTTCCTCTACAAGTTGGGGAAAAACCAGCGTCTCCTATTTTGGAGTTGTTGTATTATAGTTTTGCAGAATTGAGTAATCGCCAATTTTGGCGAAAACTTACAATTGAATATTGTTTAAATCAAGGGAGCCACTTCTGACTCTCTATTTTTGACGTTTGCCAAAACGGGCAAACGCGTCTATTATCATATCAAAACTGAAAGGAAGTATTAATAAGTAAAATGAATAATACAAATACATTGGAGAACGGAATAACAAAAGTATGTAATAAATGTGGCAGGATATTGCCCATAGAAAAATTCAGGTTAGTAAAAGGACAGTTTTATAATCCATATTACTTATCACAATGTAAAGAATGTGAAGCGAAATATCAACGTCAATATATCAGTAAAAATAAAGAAGTCAAATTCTCTGATAGCTTGGAGATACTGATCAAAAGACATTACAAAGATATTAAGGCTGAAAGAATACTTGATCTTTCCAATACTGATATTATTCCATTAGGAACAGACGAGATATTTGTAAAGCGCATGGATTGTAAAGATATATGGCTGTCAAATTATGGCAGGGCAGTTAGACGTTATTACGGAGGATATAGCCTTTTACAAGGAAGCTGTGACAGCAATGGAGCATTACGTTATACGGTGAAGAAAAATGTATTTTATGATGGGAAGTGGATTTATAAGAGGGATCATATTTATGCAGCAAAAGCTGTGGTAGAAGAGTTCATTGTGAATCCAGATAAGACCAACAATATTTACATATGGCACAGTGGATTTGACAAACAGGATCACTATTACAGAAACTTATATCCGCTGAATCAGAAACAATATATGGCAGTAAGAAATCACTTCGATAAAACAGGTGATGATTCAGAAGAGTTTATTATAAAGGTGATGAATGACATAAAGTACAAGCCCGATAACTGGAGCAAAAGAACTATGGAACCTACAATGTGTGGGATTGGATATCGTGGACTGGAAGGCGTTGACTGTACAGCAGAATCATATATAAAATGGCATGATATGATACATCGCTGTTACAATACGAAGTTTCATCAGAGACAGCCACAATATAAAGGGTGTACTGTCTGTGAAGAATGGCTGAATTATTGTAATTTCAAGGTATGGTATGACCAGCATAAGATTCCTGGAATGTCACTGGACTTGGATAAGGATATTCTGTTTAAAGGAAATAAGGTGTATAGTCCTGAAACATGCTGTTTTGTACCTCATGCAATTAATACGTTGTTTCTGAATAGTAAAAAAAGCAGGGGCGATCTGCCTGTCGGGGTATCATTCAGTGAAAGAGATCATAAGTATAGTGCTGAAATGTCATATATGGGAAGACAGATTAAGCTTGGTACATTTGATACTGCTGAATCTGCTTTTGCAAGGTATAAGGAATACAAAGAGGATTTCATAAAGGATTTGGCAGAACAGTATAGAGATGAAATACCAGATAAGGTATATGAGGCAATGATGGGCTGGAAGATTGATATTGATGATTAGGTGATAAGAAAAGGGAATGTCCAGTATGGTGAACAGAGTATTGGTGAATGTCAATAACGTAGATTGTTCATCATTGTATTATAATCTCATACAAAGTTCAAAATTGATTGTTTTATAAATTTGTAGTTATTTACTATGAAAATCGACACGATATACCGACAAAAATATGTTGGTCAATTCTGTCCCTTGTTTAATCAGACAGAAAATGATATCATACAATAAAATATTCCTATGCAAAATGCTGGAAATGTTGACACATAACAAGATGAATTTTGTTTTAATTGGATAAGACAAACGAGAAAGGGCGAATGGTAATCAGGAGTTATCTGTTATTAGAATGAAAGTATCAACTGAAACCTATTATAATGCAAAAGGCGAGTTAATATAAATTTTATGGATAAAGGAATTAAAATATGAAAAAAGAAAAAAGTATTGAAACAAGTGAGTTAAGAATTAAAGGAAATATTTTATGTTGGTATGATACAATGATACAGCTTTCCAATATTTCTTATATTTCTACATCACCATTAGAACTAATTGAATTTCCGAAATACTCTATTTTAATGATTATTGCCGCTATTCTATTATTTAGTATTAATATTTTAGTAAGTGTTGTTTTATTAGTTTCTGCAATAGTTTGGATATATAGATGGTATAAGATAAATGAAACAAGAAAATATAAAACTGTTTTAAATATTTGTATGAATTCTGGCAATAATTTGTGTATACTTTTTAGTAGTGGAAACTTTCTTGATGAAGTTTTAAAAGTATTAGAAGAAATTATAATTGATGGTGGTGTTGGAGAGCAGAATGTAGATATTAATATACGTGATTGTAATATATCTGGAAATGCACATGTTTTGGATAATTTGGATATATCAAAAGGAGGTTCTTTATGGGCATAGAAATTAATATAGGAAATACAAAGATTGGTGACAATGCAAGGGTTCTACCTGATACATCAATTAGAAATAATGCTGATGTTAAGATTAATGTTTTAGATTCTGAGATAAATGGACAAGCAGTTGTTTTGGAAAACTTAAAAATAGATTCGGTTTTAGAAGAATTGAAACAAAAAGTTGGTCAAATGGATAAAGATTCAAAAGAATATTTAGAGATTCAAGCAATGTTGGAGGCAGGGCAAGAGAGTGATAAAAATGTAATAAAGCGCATGAAGAAGCATTTATTAGAATTTTCACAAGGGGTTTTAGCAAGTATAGTGGCTAATAAGCTTACATAGACAGATTTGTTCAATTTGCTTGCAATAATTATGAACAAAAAGCATTCCATATAGGGTATATACTAATATAGGGTGGTACTTTACTTGTAGAATTGAAACCTATCCCCACCCCCCTGTTTGGCTAGTTCGATTAGACAACAGTAAGCACCAATCAGTAACACGCCGTTTACGCTTGCTATTCTTATATAACAATAAGTATTTTGGATAGAATGGTTACAGGTGGAGGATTGTTAGGGTAAAGGGTGTTGTGTCTGAAATTCTTTTATTTATTTTAGATTAGCGGCGATAAAAGGGACGTATTTTTATATGGGGTATATGGTATATATGCGATTTTATATTTTTGATTGAAACATAGCCCCCCCTATAGGGTACATGATATTCACTAATCACCAACAATCATAAAGTTTTTAAAAGAGTAATGGATTATGAACGTATGTGAGTAATTCATTGCGATAGTAGTCTTTATTTATTATTACAGTCTATTATTATAAAAAGACGGCTGATTCTGCACACTGTGGTGTGATATACTTTGCCATTTTTTCTTCAAGTATATCACACTGTGATGTGACATACCTTATTTCAATAAATGCAAAGGCGATTTTGCGAGGGTAGTTCGGTAGGAGCTAAAAATTTTCATGGTGTCGATGTGGAACAGATAGGCGCTTTCCCAGAATAAAGTATCTGAAAAAATATGTAAACATACCCCGGTGTCCTATTTGCTACACATACCCATAACCATCAACAAAACACGATCACTCACACTAATTGACAAAAGCAAACACAATCAATAACCACAATGACACCTATTGCCAACAGCAACCACTTTATTACCACCATACCCAATATCACAATCCCTCTACAACGCACTACAAGCCACGTAGAGCGACTTTACACCATCAAACGATATCTCCACATAAACACGCTTTAAATCTCAAATTAAAGCTTATATAATAATGTGACAATACACAATCATGACATATGCACAAGCTGAATACACATCAATCAGTACAATCTAAATATAATCATGACCGCAACACAAAAAAGCTATGAACCATCAAAATCCATAGCTTTTATATTATAGTAATATGTACTATACCAATATCAATCTATGTCAAAATAGATATTTGGCTGTAACATTCTTAAAATTGCATGTTTTACAATTTCCATATTATTTGCACTGTCAGTCATCAATAAATAATGGTCATCTTTATATGCAACAAATGTATCATCTTTTGACATTCGCCTGAGATATTCTTTTCTATTAACTTCTTTCAGAGTGCCCTTGTAATCAACTGCATAATACGTCATATCTATACCTTCCTTTTATTCTATATGTCAGGGTGTAGCCATTCAGCGGTTACACCCTTATTTTTTACTTGTGGTTACGCTTTTTATCATGCTTCCAGCAATACCCTAGAATCTGTATATACCTTTGTACTGCCGTAATAGTTTTGAATCTCTTCCATACTCAATGTTTTACGGCTCTTTTTTCTGAAAGTTTCACCGTGCCAAAACCACATCTTCTTTTGGCTTGCCCATTTGAATCCGATCTCTTTCAGTTCTTTCTTGTAGCTGTATGTATTACCAGATATCCACAACCATTGACCACATATAGTTATCTCAATTCCATCAAAGTTAATGATCTTCTGCAATACCTCACGCAATGATCTGTCGTTTTCCCAGTCATACATGTTAGCATTATAATTTGATCCCGTGTGTGCTGTACTGTCTGCCGTCTTGTCTGACTTGCTTTCATGCTTATCTTTCAGTACCTTGAACAGTCTATCATATTCAGCATTGATGTCCTGTGTTGCTTCTGTACTGCCATTTGCGTTATCAGGGTGGTACTTTTTCAACAGTTCTTTGTATTGCCGTCTCAATTCTTGCAGTGTGCTTACATTATTAAAATACTTCATATCTCATGACCTCCTATTCTTAAACTCGATCCAGCCTGTCAAACAGTTTCTTGTTACTTTTCATGTTCCTAGCTGATTGATACAACCGCTAGGACATTAATACTTCACTTAGAGAACTGTTATTGTTTGGTTGAATGTGATTGATGAATGATTATTGTTTATTGATATCTGGTTGATGTCTGTCTACTTACCTATAATAATAGTAGCTGTATTGTCGTTAGCTCTTAATACTGTGATCTTTTTACCGATTACCTTTAAAGCCTGGTATTCAAAGTATGTGACTGTTTTGATCATTGTTGTTGTCCCTCCTAAAATAAAAAAGTGCAAAGTCCTTATTTATAATAAAGACTTTACACTCTTTGATTTAGTGGTTACTTATTTAGTTATTATGATTTGTCGTTGTCGGTATCAGTACTACTTGATGTCATTCCCCTGTCTATGCGCTTGATGCCGTTTTTGATCACTTCTTTTGCTTTATCAGTATTATTTGTTTCGAGTAATGCTAATATTGAATCTAACAATATACATAATTCCTGATTGTTCATTGTGTCTACCATCCTTCCACCGCCTTTTTAATTGATACAGTTGTTATTTGTTACAATCATTATAGCGGTTTTGTGGAAGAGTGTAAAGCCTTTATTTTCGGTTGTCAAGGTGCTTTGTTTTGTTTGGTGATAAGATTATTATAACACGATATCGTGTTATTTCAAGATGTAAAGACTAACAAAAATAACACGATATCGCTATGCGTAAATTGGTAAATATACACATAACGATATCGTGTTATTATATGGTTTGAAATAGAAATAGTAGAATAACTTATTTTACTGATTATTTAGCTTTTCTTGTACAGCCTCTACAATAAAACCATTAACACTATTAGCACCAGAATTTAATATATTTTCTTTTGTACCTTTGGGAAATCTTACTAGTACTTTATCATAATTTTCTTTTTCCCATTTTGTAGTTGCTCTTATATGAGCGGCAGACGCTTTCTTTTTTTCTTCCATATTTATACCTCATACTTTTTTCTTTGTATAAATTTCTTTCTTTATATATAACACGATATCATATATTGGGATAATTGTCAATGATACCGATATCGTGTTACATAATTCACAAAAACAAGAAATGATATCGTGTTATTTTTAGTGATTATTCCATCTTGAATTAACACGATATCGTGTTATAATAGTCTTACAAGGTCACACAAAACAACCACGCGAGGAGGATAAACACTATGACAATCGTTTATAAAATTGATGACTATGAATGGTATATCGGTCACAACAATAAAGAATGGTTTGCAAATGGCATTGAGCGTAATTTTTATGCAAAAACAAAAGAAGAACTGATTACAAAAATTGATAAATGGTATACCGACATGTTAACTGATTAAATCCCCTGACGAGTCTTTGAAAATTAAGACGAAATCCCCACAAGAGGGGATCGGGATAGAAACCAAATATCAAATATATGAAAGTGAGGTAAACAAAACATGATGTATAAAATCTTTGCTAGAAAAGACAATAAAGCATTCTGCTATGCAGTTGATAACGTTGAAGAGACGACAAATGGTTATTATTTTAGAGATATAAAAAATAATGCGTTTTATGGTTGTTCAAAAGATCAGATTGTGGAAAATCCTGTTTTTACAGGCAGAGAGTTCCACGGATATAAAGAAATAGTATTAGCTTAAATATAGTTGAAAGAGAGGTAACAACCATGACTATAACAACAATCTACCAGAACAAAAGAAACGAAAACAAATTCATAGAGATCCACAATGACGGACACTACCACAATACAGTCAGACAGTTTCTGCAGTGGTCAAACGGCGTAAAGAACTTCACAGGCGATGGTTTTTTACATAGATGGAGAAAGGCGGACTTAAACGAACTGCTTACAGATTATACATTGGTACAAGCCGCTGAATAAATCCAACAATAAATTCTTTAAACCAGATCACAGGCTAATCACTTGAAACATGAGTGTAGCATCAAAGCAGATTAGCCTTTAGGATAGCGAGACAATCCACTTTATAAGAAAGAAAAGAGGTAATCACAATGAAGCAGATCACAAAAGTACGAAAAGCTGTATGCATCATAGCGAATGAGTTAAAAAAGTTAGGTTATTCTTTATCACAGGCATTCAAAAAGGCATGGGCGCAGGTCAAAAATTCAATAAAGGTTCGTGCAGCAGGTACTACTTTTGAAAATAGACAGGAACGACTGCAGTTTTTAAAACAGTTTCATCTAAATGATCTAGCTGTAACATTGGAGAGGGAACCAGACAATGAATTTGACAGTAATGCTATTCAGATTATTGTCCATATCAAGCCTATTTCACGACGGACAGTTATAGGATATGTGCCTAAAGAACTGGCAAAAGAACTTTCTAAAGTGATTGATATGGGGATTCCGGTTAAGGCTTCTCTAATACAGATTATTGGTGGTTATAGCTATAAGGAAGCGTTCGGAGCGTTAATAGATATTCGAATATGATTACACACGGCAGAGGGTGGACAACCAGTTCCACCCAACGCCAAAAGCCATAATGCAGCCGATGAGCGTTCCAAGCCGCTATGAAAAATGCAGAGGAGGGTACATATAATCAACCATATTTACAAGGAGGAGATACCATTGAACGAAGTAACAAGTTTCATCAAGGCAGACAATGGCAGACTTACACAGTTGATCGAGTACGGCACAGGGGCAAGCGTCGAGATTCCCTTGAACAGTGATGGAAGTGTCCGCTGGTACGAGGACAAGCCCAGGCAGAACAACAACTGAATAATGAGAGTAGGCGAATGGTTTTGTGGAGTTCGAATCTCCACACGCCTGTTACACAATTAATAAGGAAGGAGTGAAAGCAACAATGACAGACAAAGATTTATCACCAGTACTGTTACGGATCTTAGATGCTTATTATGCTGACAATGCGAAAAAGCTGCACAGGGTTGTTGACAGGATATTATCTAAGTTTGGCGGACTTGCATACAAGGATAAAGATGATTTCTATTCCCTTGCGAATGAAGTATTTGTCAATGTGATACAAAGATATGATCCCGAACAGTCATTTGACGGATTCCTGTATTCGTGTCTGACAAATAAGATCATGTCAGAGATCACAAAACGGAACTGTGAAAAACGCAAAGCGGACAGATTGAGCATATCAGTGAATGCGATAAATGATAAAGGTGAGGATTACAGCTTACTTGATTGTATAGCATCAGATTTTGATACATTTGAGGAGGCAAGCAGGCATCAGGAAAATGGAAAATATCAGGATAAAGTGCAGTGCTATATATCAAAGTTATCCAATCAGCAGGTTAACATTCTGAATCTTTTGATAGACGGTTACAAGCCATTTGAGATACGGCGGATATTGGAGATCTCATCAAAAGAATATGCGGACAACATGCAGATCATGCGGTGCTATGAGAATGTGAGAGTGTTATTTTAAATTTAAGAGATGGAGGGAATCACAATGGCAAAAATCAGGAAGCAGACATTCAGCCTTGACCAGTTTTTGAAGCTGATAAAAGAGGAAACAATCAGAAGTGACCAGGATTGTCAGAGATTATCCGGGCAGTGGTCTTGTAACATGGTCAACGAGTTAATTTATACCGTTCTGACGGACAATTATATTCCACCTATTATTTTAGGTGAGGAGACAGTAAACAGTATCGTCAGACAGTGGGTTATAGATGGACTCCAGCGTTCAAGCTCTCTTTCGATGTTTAGATATGGCAATACAAAGATCACAAAAAGTCTTGATGAATACATTGTCACGTATCAGCGGAAAGTGTTGGACGAAAACGGAAACATTCAGAGAGATGAAAACGGCGAGATCATATATGAATCCGTGGAATATGATATCCGCAACAGGACATATGGACAGCTTCCAGAAGAGCTGAGAGACCGATTTAATCAGTATCAGATTGAGCTTGCGATTCATCAGGACTGTGATCCGGCAGAGCTTTCAAAGCTTGTGCGCAAGTACAACAACCATACGGCAATGAATAACTCACAGCGTGCTTTCACATATGTTGACGCTTTTGCAAGGGAGATCAGGGAAATAACAGAAAACCGTTTTTTCCTGGACGTATACAAGTGCAGCCGGAATGACAAGAAAAATGGAACGTTTGAACGGGTGGTCGGTGACATGGTGATTCTTTGCAATTACCCTGACAAGTACAGGAAAGAAACAAAACAGGGCTTTAAGTGGCTGAATGAGAATGCGGCAATATGTGACTTTGACAGCCTTAATGACCTTCTCACAAGACTTACAGTTTCCATTGATACGACTAAGGAAATAAGGGCACTGTTCAACAGCAAAAACGGATATATCTTTGTTGCAGCGTTCAAGGCATTCACTGAATTGGGACATGAGGATTCAGAGTTTGGAAAGTTTCTGGAATGGTTTGTAAACGGTGGAAATGAGACAGAGATTGACGGAAAATCATGGAATGAATTGGACAAGAACCACTCGACAAGAGATTCGGGTGTGGTACATGGAAAAGTTGAACATCTTGTGGCACTGATGGGACTGTATTTCAAGGAGATTAGGAAAGCGGCATAGGGCTGATTGGGGAGGGCTTTACTCTCCCCGTTATAAAGAAAAGAGAGGGAACAAATGTATACAATTTCAGATATCATTTCAGATATTGACCGTGGCTGTATTGCCAATAACATGATCGAGGACAGATTTTCATACAGGATCATCTTTTTCGTGAATGAAAATGGAAAAGGAACAAAGCACTATATCGATTCAAAGTATGGTGATCTGCGGAAATCTCTTGAAAGCATCATCAGAGAAAATTTGTCAGTAACAAATAGCATTGTACTTGCGGCAGCAACAACGAGAAAAAATGGGGAAACAGTTTCCTTGTTGAGCAGGTCATATGCATTCTGCCTGGAAGAATATTTCCGTCAGATATATGGAAGATGCAAAAGTGATATCGGAAACAGAAATATTACATATGGCAGGTACGCAGTTCAGTAAAGCAATGGAAAATTTAAGTGTGGCGGTTGGATATATCTGACCGCTATACGGAAGGGAAGGTGTATCAAAATGTTAAAGTATTATATCATCATTGCCCATGACGGCACAGAAATAATTGACAATACAGTGGAAGTGGAAGACCGTATTGCGGCGATGGATTACATGGAGGGCAGATATAAAAGGGACTGTGAACGCAGGAATAAGCGGCATGGTAAACTTGCAAGGAATCCATTATACAGATTAGCCGGATTATGCGGCATGATCTGACACGATATAGGCAGATGGAAAATTTAAAGGAAAGCGAGGTGAAATTCATGTCTGAAAGAGATTTATATTTATTGTACTTATCACAAATAGCGGAACTGATAGTTGACTGTCAGCAGATGGATCATGAAAGCTATGAGCAGTGGAAGCGGGAAACACGTGAATCCATACCGAATGAGGCTGTTGACTTTATGGAGAAAGTGTTTGTAGTGGTTGACAGATATTTAGGGCATCAGATAAGCGCCTGAGAGGAAAGGAAGGGGACGGTATGGGTAGAAAACCTGTATTTGTATCAATAGACCTTATACTGACAGGACAGCGGATACATAGCGTGATATCCGAAAGCAGGTACAGTGTCAGGGAGATACAGGAAATATTGAATCTTGCATGTCCACAATCTGTATACAGATGGATGCATGGTTATGCACTTCCCACAGTGGATAATCTGTACATGCTTAGCAAACTATTTGATGTGCCTATGGAAGATCTGCTGGTGGTAAAAGTACAGGCAGATGAGTCAGAATAAAATGTTGGGAAGTGATGCGGCTTCCCATGATAATGGGATTGGAGGAAATGATCAATGGAAAAGCGCAGACGTATTGTCTTGAATATACAGGCGGATTATCCGCTAAATAATATAAAATCATGTATTTTTTATAGGCTTACATTAGAAATCAGTAAGGAAAATTCAAGATATTTTGATTTTTTTATTCTTAATGGGAATTTTTATTATGAAAGAATCTGTTATAGAAATGACAATAGAGATTTTGAAAATTATTATTGTTGTTCTATTGAAAAGCTAAAGAAATTTATTTCAAGATCAAATATTTCACAGTTCTTTAGCCGAAAGAGAAAGATTAGTCTTGAAATAGCAGATGATTTACAAGTTATGCTTATGAAATGTGGATATAAAAGAGAAATAAAATTCAACGAGTTCCATGAAGCTGAGTGTGAATTAAAGTCAGATTTCAGCAAGTGGCATAAATATGATGATTTTCATTTTATATCAAAAAAGCTGAATCCCCATGCTAATCCAGGAGATGCGAAAATGGGAAATGTACCTTTTGGTGCAACTATTACATTAGATATGATTTCGGATAGACGTAAACAAAAGGTTCCAGATTGTATAAAAGAAGAAATAATATATTGGACAAATAAAATGTTAGAAGAAAATCTAATAGATATTGAAAGCGTTCGGTTTTTGCTTCATGCAGAAATAGCGTTTGAGGTAATAGGTTCACTATTCAGAAGTTATAAAGTTAATATAGTTATGGTTGATAAAGAAGGAAATCATCTACATAAAGCTCGTTTTTGCCTTTGTGATTGTGAAAAGGAACAGGAAAATGCTATGGAGGAATATTTCAGGAATGAATTATTTCCATGAGGAAGTGTATTGGGAAAATATTCTGCCAGTGCTGAATGCGGAAAATTCCGCCGTGAAATGTTGTTCAAGAAACCACCTGATTTCATTAACTATAGAATTTGGGTGGATATTTCCTCTAAAAACAGGGAAATTTGCTCACGAAATCAAAAGACCTTTTCTTTAACAGTGTGGTGCTATAGCGGAGAAATTAAAATATATATTCTGTTTAGGACATTCAATAAATCAAGTGAGAGGGTGATTGTATGGAATATGGATATGCGAGGGCATCCACAAATTCAGATAAACAGGATATAGGCAGGCAGAAAAGGGAACTGGTAGCTATTGGAATCAAGGAGCATAATATCTTTTGGGAATATGAGTCGGGTTCACATGAAGACAGGGAGAAGCTGCAACAACTTCTTGAAACCGTAAAACAGGGAGATACGATCGCCTGTACTGAGGTCAGCAGACTTTCACGTTCTACAAAACAATTGTGTGAGATATTAGAGTTTGTGGAAAAGAATAAAATCAAGCTGATAGTTGGAACTTTCATTGTGGATTGCAGGAATGATGATATTGACCCTATGACAATGGGAATGTTACGCATGATGGCGGTGTTTGCCCAGATGGAAAGAGATATTACCATACAACGTATTAGATCTGGTATGGAAAATGCCAGGGCAAAGGGGAAACACATCGGGAGAAACAAAACGACGGCTGATGATATTCCTTCGATATTCTTCAGATATTACCCGCAATATACGAATGGAAATATTAATCTGTCAGAGTTTTCACGTTTAACGTGTTTAAGCAGAAATTCGGTGTATAAGTATCTGAAAATAGTGGATGTTAATTCTACATTATAATAAGGAAGAGATACATACAGGAATGCACGGATAGGATCATAAAATTCAAGAAAGGACAGGTGATTGTATGGCTAAAGTAAAAGCAACTACTAGACAGGGTGAAAGGACATTAGGCAGGGTATATGATTTTATCGTGGAGTATATGACCGCGAATTTGTATTCTCCTGGTGTTCGCGAAATTGGTGAAGGCGTTGGACTGGCTTCTACAGCAACAGTATATTATTATCTTGAAATACTGGCAGACAGGGGACTGATTGAAATGAAAGAGAAGGCATCCAGGGCAATCAAATTAGTAGGATATCATTTGGAAAAGGATAAGAAATAGACCAGAGAATTTAGCAGGAGGGATTGATATTGAGAGAAGTAGAAGGAATGGAAGAGAATGAGGCGTTCTATTATGGTTTGCTATGTGGAATCAAGATTTTTCAGCAGAAGATTATTACGGCACATAAGAGAAGGGAACATTTGATGATTGATGGTAATGTTTATTACGTTCAGAGCGGACGAGAAAGGTTAGAAGAAATGATTGATAAGATATGCAAATAGGATAATGGGAGGAGATCAAAACATATGGCAGTATACAGATTGCAGGTAATGAGAAAAGGAACAATCATTGTTGATGGCGTTGAAAGTCTGGAAGAAGCACAAGAATATATAGAAAGTTGTAATCCAATAGATGATGTAAACTGGTCAGATTTTCTTGAAACTATGGATGGCGGTATAGAATTAAAGAAGATTAGTATTCCGGATTCTATGGCGATCAAAGAATTTGCTGATAAGATAGGTGTTCGTCAGGCAGAAATAATCAAGTGGCTGTTTTTACGTGGAAAAGTGGCAAGCTGCAAATCACCAATTGGATTTAATGATATGAAAGAATTTGCTAACGGATATGGATTTATATGTGAGAGGGAAGCGGTAGGCAAAGATGAATGATTTTTATTACTGGTTACAACAAGAATTAGAGCAGGAATTAAATAAAGTCTACAAGAAGATACATAGAATAGGTATTTTCAGTAATAGATTTTACATATGGTTTTTGAATAATGATGATTCAATAAGTATTCCATTAGATGTTACGGAGAGCATATATGATAGCAGAAAATCTATAAAAGGAGTTATCAGCAGTAATTGATGATGTGTATTTGACAAGGATTAAGAAGTGATGGGAGGATAAGCCAAATGGGACAAGTTTATGATATAGAGAAAGAAAAAATAAGCGAACAATCAAAGAAAGAGATATGCGAAGCTTGTAAAGAGATGGCAAAAACATATCTTGATTTTACAGAAGAACAGTTGAAGGAATTTGAAAAGAATTTTTATATTGTTGCAGACAAATATATATTCGGAGCAAAAAAAAGAATAGGAAATTTGAAAGACCGCTTGCACTCTGCAAACGGTCAGTGTATAATCTACTTAGAAAGGTTGATCGGAATTGATTTTCCGATTGCCCTCAGTAAAGTAATTAATAAAGTATAAAAAGAAGTAGCATCTTACTTTCTCAGGGTAGGGATGCTATTTCTTTTTATGATTGTCTAAATATGACAGAGCCGCAAAGACTACCAGTAAAAGTGTAAGCACTTCTAAAGTATTCATAGGGCATCACCCTCTTTCGTAAGATTTGAGGGCAAATCATATCGGAAAATCGCATCCATCTTTCTTTTTAATTATACAAGCTCATTATAGCATATGGAAAGATAGTGTTCAATTAGAATAGGGGAGAATTTGTTGTTCCGGCAGCAGAGATTTTATTCCTATATTAATATAGCAAATTAAGTTCGGATTGATATTCGGCGCAAATGCTGGGAGATTGATATTATAGGAGATTTAATATTACACATGTAGGATTTAAAAGCAATTGAGAGATTAGCAGTTCTGGCTTTAGATTGACTGTGTATATATTTTGATGTGTGTTCGGTGGGAGATAGGGCGAAGGTGTAAAGAATCCTTTGTTTACAAGGGTTTTGATAATTGATTAGCCTACAAAATATAGTCTTATGATGGTATTATATTGTGTTTTGGAGTTAGTTCGATATTTTGTTGATTTTACAAAGAAAATTGAAGTTTTTTGATGGGTGAGGTTGGATTGTGGGATTTTGGGGTGAAGGGGCTGGAATGCCTGAATTATCAAGGGATTGGAGAGTGGAGAGGGTGAAAGGTATGAAAAAATCACGGTTCGAGATAGTGGCGAATTTAGTTTGGTAGTCAAAGTAATTATATTGTAAAATATTCTTTTACATATAAATTGTGAAATTATTCCAATTCTCTTCTTGACAACTTATAATCAAAATGATAATATCAAGAAAAGAAAATGCAAAACACTTATTTTAAGTACAAGAAAGAGAGGAATTAATTATGAATATACTTGTAATAGGAAATGGTTTTGATTTGGCTCACAGACTGCCAACTACTTATCAAGATTTCTTAAAATTTACAGATAATTATAGGAATCTTTTGGAATATGATTATTATGATCAAATGTTGGAAGCGAAACAACTGATAAATGATAATATTTGGATAAAACATTTTAAGAGATTTTATGAGGGGAATGGTTGGATTGGATTTGAAAAAGAAATGTCAAATATTATTAAAATATTAGATAGGAAGTTTCCTAAATTTGAAAAAGTTAGGGAAAAAGGAATAGGAAGTGTGAAGTTTAATATAATAGAGCAGGATGCATTAAAAGATTTTGATGCAAGTATAGCTCAGGGAATTGTAATTGATGACAATTTCATTTCTAAAAATAAAGAGCGAATGTTATTTGATTTAAACAGGCTTATAAGATGTTTAGAAATATATTTAGATTGCTGCATAAATCACTATTCAGTAATGAAGTTAAGTCCAGATATTAAAGAACTTGATATAGATAAAGTCTTAAGTTTTAACTACACTAATACATATGCAAGAATTTATGATAATTCTGAAAATAATAAAGTAGAATATGATTATATACATGGAAAGGCAGATATTGATCATGATATAGAAACAAATAATATGGTTTTAGGAATTGATGAATTTCTCCCAAAAGATAGAAGAAATAAAGATGTAGAGTTTATTGCTTTTAAGAAATATTATCAAAGGATATATAAGGGAACTGGAAGTAAGTATAAGGATTGGATAAGTGAGATAAAAAAAGAAAATAAGATATATAAAGAGAAAAAACGTAATATTGAAATGTTTTTAAAAAGCGAAATTGGATTTACCAGCGAAATAGAAGAAAGAGAAAATGAATTAAAGCAGTTAAAGGAGAATCCTCCTAGACATAATTTATATATTTTTGGTCATTCTTTGGACACGACTGATAAAGACATTTTAAGAGATTTGATTTTAAATGATAATGTATATACAACAATCTTTTATCAAGATAAGGAAGAGTTGGGAAGAAAAATTTCAAATCTTACACAAGTTATTCATCAAGATGAATTAATCAAAAGAACTGGAGGGAGTATAAAAACAATAGTGTTTGAACCTCAAAAACCTATGAAACCTATAGATAAGCAATAATATTAGAACATTAGCGCAGCTTTTGAGCCGTTCGCATCAATACGAACGCATACAAACATATTCCTCTAAACCTAACAAGGCAAAACACCGACTCAGCATTTAGCCCAATCAGTCTGAGTGGATCATATTTACTTTAAAATATCACTTGATTCGCCCAAACGGGTGAATCAAATCATAATGAAGAACAAGGAATATCTTGCTACCAATAAAAAATGAGGTAACATAACGCTACCCCATTTACTAAACTTTTCACTTGAAATTACGCAGTGAATCGTTTATAATCAGAGTAGAAACAATCAAAGGATATTTGCTGTGTCCGATGATTGCCACCGGAAACTAATAAACAGAGTTTACGAGTTGTACAGGCTATCTCCTAGTGACGTAGGAGGTAGCCAACTTACTTTTTGTGGTGATTGTCAAGGTATGATAAAGCTGCAAAAACAACTAACAGCAACGTCAAAATTTCTAACGTGTTCATATGTAATTCCTTTCCGATTCCGGATAAAACAATCACCAGACTATCCCTACGTTGTTCTAATCTGACTTAAGATATTTTACCATATCTGACAAGATAAGACAAGGGAGTGTCAGATTAAGTGTGTAAGTTGTTTTCAAAATACTACCTTTATTTGACTCTCTCTATTTTCAAAACTTTTTTTTAATAAATTATGAGCTTGAATTTCGTCCAAAATTATATAAGAATCAAATAACTTGTGTTCATTATTTGTACAAAGTAATTTAGTTACATAAACATTTTCTGTAGTTATACCAAAATTTGACTTATCAATATTGACATCTAATTTTATATTTTTAATTTCTGATGGAGTCATTGACCAGCTACTCAAGCTTGTTAAACTTGAACCTGCAAAAAGACTACCTAATTCATATATAAATGAACTTACAAAAAAATTATAGTCATCCCTTTTAATATAATCTATAAAGTCATTCTGAACTTGTTCATACATAATAGTCCTAAATTCTTCATATAAGCAGATTAAAAAACTTCCATGTAGATGATTAGCGGTATAATTAATTAATACATTATTTACATAATTGGAGTCTATATTTTCTCTGAATACTTTTATATTTACATTAAATAAAGACATTGGTATAGCTTTTATAGGGGTATTGCCTTTATATGTACCATATTGCTTTTCTGGTAAATTGATCAATGTATATACAGATGTAACACCAGTCGCCATCACTTCGAAACAAATCTCTTGTAGCGCATCATTATAAATATCGACCATCTTTATAAATTTGTTAGTAAAATGTTCTTTTTGTACATAATTATAGAGACTACTGTTTTTTGGTAATTTGTTATTGTTCTTTTTGTAATTCTTTTTTTCGACGTTATATCTATTATAATAATTATATATAATTCTATCGTTTGAATTAGTATTTGAGATAGTTTTATCAACAATGTCAACGACTTTTGTCATTTCATTTATTCCGTACACAAGTGTAATTAAAAAACATAATAAGCAAACAATTATTGCACCAAAAAGACCTAATGTTTTTAAAGCAGTTTCAAATGTTAAGCTAAAATAAGTAAAGATAGAAATAAAAGTACCCAATATAGGCAAAGTAATCATAAAGAATCTTTTAATACATTTAGTCCAGAATTTCTTAGTCATGGTTTGGTATCTCCTTTTATTTGTATTTGATAAAATATTACTATAATAAGTACTATTTTACAATCAATTTATATAACTTAAAACTATGATTTCATTGACGGGCAAATATCATAATTTAAAAGTTCAAGAGAAAAACTTTTTCCTTTGAACAGAACACCAATTTCATAGCTGTTAATAAATGAACCCTAAAATAAAAAGTTTTGAACCTTAATATCAAATAACTTTAGGCAAAAATAAATAAATCAAAACATAATTCACAAAAAGTCTTACGAATAAATATAATCCTATGAAACAAAAAATATTTAAATTCATACGAATAACTTTACAGTATCGCACGAATAATATATAATAATAGTGCGAAGGAGATGATCATATGTCTATAACAGCAACAGAACTAAAACAGAATTTGGGAAAGTATTTACTTCTTTCGGCTAAAGAAGATATTTTGATAACAAAAAATGGCAAAACAATTGCAAAACTGACGAATCCTAATCAAAATAGAGTGAACACGGCAAAGTCTCTATTTGGAATATTACCTAGAGACGCCTGTCTTGAAGATGCAAAAGAGGAAAGGTTGAATGCTGAGTAATGAAAATACTTGTAGATACAAACATAGTAATTGATGCATTGACAGGAAGGGAACCTTTTAGGGAACCAGCGGAGCAGATATTTATGTTGGCTGCAAATCAGATAGAAGATATGTATATTACAGCCAGTTCGGCTACAGATGTTTATTATCTTATAAGGAAACATTTGCACAATACAGAGCAGTCTAAAAATACCTTGTCAAAGCTTTATCAATTGTTCGGTATATTAGATGTTACGGCAAAAGACTGTCAGGATGCATTGGTGTCCGATGTGAAAGATTATGAGGATGCAGTGATTTCATGTTGTGCAAAACGCAATCAAATGGATTACATTGTTACAAGGAATATCAAAGATTTTGAGAAATCCAAGGTCAAGGCATTATTGCCGGACGAATTTATTAAAATAGTATCACAGAGTGAAGAATAAAAAAGATACAATTATACATATAAATGCTCAGAATATTAAATCAAAACTACCAATGTGCAGTAAAATTCTACATAAAGGTAGTTTTTTATATGCCAATTTCCAAATTTACCATAAAATACAAACAAATTTTCTGAACATACATACGATTATGGTATTGACAAATACAATCACATGTTCTATACTTGTATTTGTCAGCAAAATTAAATAAAAAGACCTATCCAATCATACAAACGGTATGGGAGTACCTCTGATGGACAGGTCTTTATGACTACACGCAGAATGCGCTTATGTTATTATTACATATCCATGATCCAATTTCAAGTAATATCCGTGCATTTTCTGCAATGTTTCCAGTAGTAATCATTTCCACGAAAACTAATTTTGTGAGAAAGCTTTAGCAATTTAAGAGAAGTATATTATAAACCTTATAAATTTTTACAAATATAAGGCTTTATTAAGTGCGCTTTGATAATTGAAGTAGAAAAATACCTAAACTAAATATTTCTACATTTGCAATGAAAAATATTTAAAATATTTCGTTTCTGAATGGAGAAATAATTAGAAGTAATAATTGCAAGAAAAAACTTTCTCCACAAATGGGGAAGTAAATTATTGAGGTGATTGATATGCGAAATGTGAAAAGAAAACAAAGATACAGTTATGGAATCTCTCATTATAAGTGGAGGCATACAGGAAAGGTGAAAGAAAAGTTTGATACGTCGTGAAGTGAAAAGGGCTTGAAAGCCTATATATTTTTACTGAATTTATCCAAGTTAGTAAGAAACAAAAAGAAAATATCATTAAAAAAGAGAAGGTGATAAGAGTGAATGAAAAGTTAGTCAGAACACAGTATGTAATTATGAGGATTTTACGGACTAATAAAGCTACAAATTACATAAGGGCAATGACAGTAACGGAAATTTCAGAACAAGAAGGAAGAAACAAATCTAATACATTGTACAAGCATATAAAGATTCTTGAGAAAAGAAATTTGGTAGAATCTGGTGTAAAAGTAGAAAGAGCAAACAGCTATTTTATCAATGAGTTGGGTTTGGAACTGCTAAGAAAATATGATGAGATGGAGGAAGAAAAGAATGGAAGTAACAATGAGCGCTAAGGGAAGATATGGTTTTGTTGGTTTAGGACAGATGGGAGGTAATGTTGTCAAAAGTATTCATGCAAAGGGATATTCTGTTATAGCAGCGAACACGGCACAATCGGATTTGGATAGTTTGGATATACCAGAAGAAAGCAAATATCATATTTTGGGTGGATATGGAAGTAGCAAGGAAAGAAAAAAAGCAAAACAATTGTTGGCAGAAAATAATTGTGAGAATTTTGATTTGCTTGTCAATGAGATTGAGGAAAGATTTAAAGATTGTAAAGTTATCTTTATTGTAGGAAGTTCTGGAGGTGGATCAGGAAGTGCAATAGCACCAGCTATAAAAATGAGATTACAAGCGGAAACGGATAAAATCATATGTGTGGTAACGTGTACACCTGATGATAATGCCAGTATGAAAGAATATATGAACTGTTACGAGTTTTTCCAGGAATTAGAAACCATAGAGGGCGGTGGTGCGACTTTTATCATTGATAATAACAAGAATAAAGAAAAATTAGTTCTAAATGAACAGTTCGCTTGTTATCTGGATGCGTTTTTGAATTGTGAGACAACATCTACAAGGGGCGTGGTTGATCGGGCAGAGATTGAAAATGTTCTATCACAAAGGGGAGTTTGCATTGTGAATAAGCAAGGCTCCGATAAAGCTACTACGCAAACAGTGATCGAGAGAATTAGAGATAATATTTATGTACCATTGGAGAATGATGGTGTAGTGGCGAACATAGCATTGGTAAATTCTAATAATAATGTGAGACTGAATGAAATAATTGAAAGTGTTGGAAAACCACTTGCTACATTTGAAGGGTGGGAGTCTGATGCAACTGTCTTAGCAATATCTGGTTGTTCACTTCCATATAAAAAATTGGAGGAAATAAAACAGAAGATTGAGGACAATAAAGACACGATTAAAAGAAACTTGACAGCTACAAGTGAACGGAAATTGACAGGAAATATTGACTTTTTGGGTGATATTACTACCGAAAAACCGAAACCTGAGAAGAAAAAGTCTACAAGAGACTGGTTATTCATGTAAGCTTATCAAACTTAATCAGAGTTAATAAGGGATTAGTAATAGCTAATCACAGATAATCAGTAAATATATTATCGTGGTCAGAATATGCTAATTCCTTATCCGAAAAGAGAAATGGGGGTTATAGGAAGTGTCACATAAAAATGATTCAGTACGAAATAAACTAATTGAAATTACTGATAAAGGCTTGATGCTAAAGGCTATTGCTTTAAATTCTGGCATAGATGTAAATGATTTATCCAGATTTAAATGTGGAATGGACAATTTAAAACGATCAGATGTAGAAATATTATCTGAATACTTGAATGAAGTGTATATTCCACAGTGGAAAACAGTTGTCAAAGAAAGACCAATAACAGCAAGAGAACGGTTGTTGGCAAGTAGAAACAAGCAGAATGGAGAAAAACAAAAGGACAGACGCAGGGAGATAAGTTTTGATTTGTTGCGTGAATTGGATTAGAACAGCAAATATATTTACATAACTATTTTACGGGATAGTGTAGGTAGTATATAGGTTTTTTACTATTTTTGATGCAGATTGATGCAGAAATAGATGTATGGATGGGATATTCCGTCTCATCCATACAAAAAAGCGAAAAGAGGGTGATCTATATGTTGGCAATACTACAACCGATACTCAATTTCATACTAACTTTCAGTGCTGTATTAGGTGTGGTGTTCATGATCGTGTGCACGGCATTTGTAATTATATCTTTAATTCGTAGTGATATAAAGATCAGTATGATTAAAGATGCAACAGAAAAACAGGACAAGTAAAAGTAGAAGTATGCAGTATACGGCGATATTTTTCGTCTGATATTGATACATATATATTCACAAATCAAACAAAGAAAATGGAGGACAAGTAATTATGACAAACAAAGTAGTTAAATTGACAGGCGCACAGGTAAAGGATTTATTGACAAAGGCAGTTGGCGGGATATACATAAGCCGACATTTTGACGTTATGACAGACTTCTATAAAAAGTTTGCTGTAACAGATAATGGTCTAGAGATTACAGTAAATAATATGCTCACGGCTAAGATACCAATTCAAAGTGAAGCAGAATATATCAATTTTGCAATCGGTTGTGATATTTCAGATTCTAAGGATGGCGAAGACACAGTTTATGAAGAATGGGAATCCAGTACATATTTTGAGTACAAATTTGAGATCGCTAATCTTATGATCTGTTTCAATGTTACTGAGGAAGACCATAGTTTGACATGGGAACAGTTCAGGGAATTAGTTACAAATGAAAAGTATATTAATTACACTGTGAAAAGTATTGATGGCGGTTCCTTATATGTAGACGTGAATCATTGCAATCTTGACTTTTCAGATGTGAATAATTCGTATTTCAGTATTTGTTCGCCGCTATCCACAAATATTGAAATTGACAAGGAGATTGTGACCGCTATTTACAATGATACAACAGAGACAGAAGAAATTTGCTATCAGATTGAATTCAATAATGGACTTTCTGATATGACGATCGAGGTAGAGAGGGATTCAAGAGTGTTCTAAATGTATAAATAGCAATCACAGGCAGTATCTTACTCTATATAAGTACTGCCTGACAATAAAAATATGAATAATGGAGGAAAACAATTATGACAATTGAAGTATCAGAATTTTTGAAAGCATTATCAGAGCATAACAAAACTACAAGCGGATATCAGGTTCACTTAAACAGCGCAGATCTTGATGACAGAAGTGCAAGGAATATCGGTGTTGAAATAGGTGATATGTATTTTACGGAATGCAGCACATTAAAGGATACGATGATTCTCTGTTTCGGGAACATGAATAAGAAGCCCGTTAGTAAATCAGAAGAAGGAAAAGACCTGTATCCAATTGAGATCAACACAAATATGTTCGTTGACATCAACCAGATTGAGGTAATTGAGCAGGTAGAAGATTTTGCGGACTGGTTTAGTATTCCATCAGCGAAGGTATTTAATATCTACATGCTGCCGGAAGATGACAATTTAACAGGAAATCGGAATGTGGTCACAGTCGGTTTTATAGAGTAAATACAGGGAGGACAAGCAATTGAATAAAGAAGAGATTGTAAAAATATTTAAAGAGATTGCTGATAAAGTTGAAAGTGGTGAGGTGACTGTTTATTGCAAATCAGCATTTACATCTATGCCATTTACGACAGTAATTGATTATATGGAGTTTATTGACAAAAGCGAATTGGAATTTACATATAAACCTCATATGATGGCAGAATTGACACCAACGGTAGTAATACATTCATCAGAAATCAATGATGTTATGCTCACATTGGCAGAGCATGAGGATTTGTTTGGTGAATATAAGATTATATTTGTAGGAGTAAATGATATTTCGGTAACTGCCACAATTAAAATGAAAGAGAATCAACAGTTCGAATTACTGAAGTTAAAGGATTAACAAGTAAATCAGGTTTTAGGCGGCATGTTCAATTCAGTAATATGCTGCCTGTAACAGAAAAGGAGCAATAATACATATGCAAAAGCGAACCACAACAAAACAAATTCAACAGTCGGTCAAAAATAACCTGTTAAAGCTTGTAAAAGCAGAAAAATACAGCAAATCAACATACAAAACAACGACAATATCAACTGATACATTCAAGGATGATTTGGACTTTCTTTGTGAGACTATATATGCAGACTGTGTTGGTTGGCACTATGAACTGAATTATAAGACAGGCGAATACGAAATTGATTGTGGAAGAATGAATGGTGATTCGGATATTGTCATTATCGCACATTTGTGTGCGTGTGATGGTGTTGGAAGAGAAGATGTTGATAATGCTTTGAGTGTGATTGATGATTGAGGAGGAATGAAGCAATGAGTAAAAGAAGATATGAGATGCCTTTAGGAACAAAAGTGGAAATAATGACTGAAGGATTTTTAGGACGTAAATTTAATGGCAAAATAGGGAAATCAGGTGCAAAAGATCCAGGGGGACTGGATGCCCATATGGTTTATTTCAACAATGGCGAGTTTGATATTTTTATGGACAATGAATTTATGCCAGTACAAAATATTTTAACTATTGATAATCTGGATTATGAAACACTATGTAAGGTATTTGACCATAACTATATCTATGATACAGACAGGATACTTGTCAAACAGAAGAAGTTTACATATGAGGAAATTGAAACTGCTTTAGAAAAATATACGACTTTATTAGCGAAAATCTTTTCAAAGGATGCCGATTTTGGAGAAGAAGGTATTTGCGTAGATAACAGAGGAAAAGTTCTTGATCTGTTACAGTCAATGTTGAATGACAATTATGATGATTGTAACAGTAAAATAGCAACTGCAATAGAAGAGGAAGTAATGTATGAACAGTGGCAGATAGAAGGTTTTAGGAAACATCTTATATGGAGTGGTAAGTATAAAAATGCGATGCGCTATTTTAATCCTAAATCAAAGATTGAAACTATATTTATCTGAAAGAGGTGTAATTTATTTGAATGAAGTAAATCAACAAGATGTATTTCCAGTATGCAATAAAGGATTAATAGATTATTTAATATCAAAGGGATATCGTTTAAAACGAAGGGATGAGAAAAATGAATATAGAGGTATTAAAAAGGATATTTATTATTTTTATGAGCCAGAAAAAGTTAAGAAAGAAATGAAAGATTATTATGCGAGAAATAGAATGGATTGGGTTATGACAAGTACATGGCAGTTGTTTGAAATTATTGATTCTCAAATGGTAGATATCATTAAGGTAGACCGTTTCAATAATCTGTATATGGAAACGGATGAAATAGATATAAATGATTTTTTATATTCATTGAAAGTATTAAATGATTCGGTATTATTTGAGGATGCTGTTGAGTGGGAATGCAATTTTAAGACAAAGGATATGTCAACTAAATGTGATTTGTATATTGAAGGAAATATAAATACAGAAAATATGATAATGGTTTATGTGAGATTTAAGGAAGGTGTATCGACAAAAGATATAATTCCTAAACTTATGGTTGAAAACTTTGAGGAGGAATGAGTTACGAATAATACAGATAAAAAAGAGGCGGAGAAAAAGGCATTTCCAATATATAATCAGAAATTAGCAGGGTTTTTAATGATGTCTGGTTATAGATTAATGGGGATGGAAGAGAACAAAAAATATAAAGGGAAAAATGTTTTTTACTTTATGGAGTCACAAAAGATTCGTGAGAGCATTCAAGTCTATTTCGGCAATAGAAGATAGCTCAGGAGGCACTAACGATGAATACAAATATTGAAAACTGTAATACAAATTTACTTGATGAACAGAAACAGCAATTAAGATATGAAATAATTTATGGTAAAAATTCAGATTATTTTGCTGTATTTGATATAGAGGCAGGCTGTAGGAAGACCAGAACTGCTGAAAGCGCATTGGTTGATTTATACAAAGCTGGTAAAAAGGCAATTTTTGTAAGAAGAACCGATAACGATTGCAGAGAATCTATGATTAATATTAATGTAATGGCAGGAAAAGATATTGCGTTTGCTTATAATAATGAGGATGTACCAACAAATTATATTGCAAGAGTTAATTCGTTATTGCCTGATATTCCGATAGTGATTATTACGCATCAAAAATATACAGTATTAATGAAAGATTCCAGCAAACGTAAAATATTTGCCAGGAACAGAGACACTTTGATAATTGATGAATTTCTGTCCACTATCAATATAATCTCTATAGGAAATAGTGATATTGATACATATAGAGCATTGTTTAAAAAGGACAATATTCTGTTACAAGCTTTTGAAAAAGCTTTGTACCAACCAATTGATTTTTTGACCACATGGAACAAGAAGGATAGTAGTAGAAGATTTGTTGCATTGACAGATAAATCGCCTTCTAAGGATTTTGACAAATTGGTTAAATTGATACATGCCAATGTTTCAGACCAGCAGTTAAAAATTAGGAGAGAAGAAATCAACAGTAATGCAGATACGGAAGCAGGAGTCAATTTCGTGTTATTAAATGAGTTATTTACTGTTAAAATTTTAAGTGAGCATATTTTAGAGTACAAACAGTTATTTACAGGAATGTGCTTATATAGTGAAATGAAACTATACACTACGGATAAACGTTATAATTATTGGTTCCTGGATAATAACATAATGCTTGATGCTTCTGGCGAATTACAAATAGCTTATTCATTAAACCAAGAAGAGTTTATGCTGCAACATTGTGAAAAAGTTTTAGATCACAGTCGATGGAGGATCATAAATATCCCAGTTACCACGACAACGGCAGTTAAGGACAAAATACTGAATTTTTATGATGTAGTAAATCAGGAATTAAAAAAATATGGAGATGATATTTTAGTAGTCGGTAAGAAGGATGAAATGGGATTGATTGATGTTCCAGAAGAAAACAAAGGGTATTTTGGGAATATCACGGGTAGTAATCAATGGTATGACAAGAAAAATGTTGCCATTATTCAGACGCATAACTTGAGTGATGTAGACTACATATTAAAGTATCTTCATTATGCAAAGGCAACTATAGAAGAATCTTTTCCATTAACTTGTAAATGTAATGGAAGAACTGTGAAAAGGATGTATAGCTTTACGGATAAAAGGTTGGAGAAAATACGTATTCATTGGATTGCATCAGAAATATATCAGGCAGTGAAGCGAGTAAACAGAAACATGAAATATGCTACGGATGTACTGATATTTATTAATAATGAGGAAGTAATTGAACTGATAAAATCTCAAATGAAAAATTGTACTGTTGAAACAATAGATTTTGGAAATGATATGTTTATTATGGAAAAAAGTAAGCAGGATGATTATGTGGAAACATTAAAACAGGATAGTCATGCAACGAGATTTATTGAGTTCCTTGCAGAAATCCAGAATGGATTACATCAAGAATTTTTAGATGAAAAACATAGAATCCCAAAGGCTAAGTTAAGGGAGTATTTGGGAATAAAAACCAGTAGCAATTTTGCGGATAAAGTGTTAAGGAAGTCAGAAGTGATTTCTTATTGTCAGGTAAGGGAAATCGATTTATCAGGACAATATATTAAATTACCTAATACAGGATAATTCAAAATGGTACCCCTTTTCTATATAATGATTTCTTTTATAAGAAATGGGGTACCAAATTAAGCAAAATTCCGAAATGGTACCCCATTCCTATATAGAATATATTTAATAGAAATGGGGTGCCATTTTGAGAGAAAAATATCTGCTTACAAAAACATATCATTATTGGACAGACTGGCATATTGCGAACCGCCGCCCTTTGGCGGTGAAGCAATGTGTCAGGATGATCCAATAATAATCACGGACTAAATTCGGAAAAGGACAGCTCTGCTGGACTTTGAGGAATTTAGGCTGTGTCTACCGTCGGAGACAACATAAAAGGAGATTGGTTATTTATGACAAAACAGGATAAAGAAAATTTACAGAATAAAAAATTGACAAATTCATTATTGATATCATGTTTGGCAGCTTGTGAAACTATAATCAGTAAAAAAGCATATTTGGAGAAAAAATGGAGTGGTTACAATGTAGTCTTTGATCAGACTGCAGGCGATATGTATCGACAAGAACGCTTAGAATGGATGGGATACAGAGAGAAATTGCGTTCATTGTTAGTACATATATATTCAATGAAAATGATTATACAAATGACTAAAGGTTGTAATGACAAAGCATCACAGCGAGAAGTATTTGAAGTGATCAGTTTAATAGATAAGAATGATTATGAGTTAGTGTAGTCCCTGACAGTAGGCAGCCACCGCAAGGGCGGCGGTGACTGATTAGTTCGCAATCGGAGATTGCTCACTTGTTATAAATTTTAAGATGAGGAGGATTATTAAATATGGCAAAAAAGAAACAAATTAAATTTACAACAAAAATATTTCACGATAACAAAGTATATCTTAAATTGTCAGATGTAACGAAAGCATTGAATTATCACAATCAACAGGATTTTATAAATGATTATCCACAGCTTATTAAAAGGATCAGTGGTATACAGTGTATTAATGAATTCGATTATAATAATCTGCTATCCACAAATAATGAAGCATTATCCAGACAAGGGCAGATTGAGATAACAAAGGTTGAAACACTGCGAAGTGAGATTAATTCTATGATAAATATTAAGTCGTTAGAGTTAGCGTGTTCGTGTGCAAATAATTATCTAAGGTGATAGTCAAAAAGTGTGTTGTTAATAGTAAATTGAATTGAATACAAATAC
>ERZ779626.59-NODE-59-length-77663-cov-38.770707_pt1 | contig 77663 bp, 73 predicted proteins | sample MGYA00514209_ERZ779626 | MGnify/ENA primary metagenome ERZ779626 (study PRJEB29562, sample SAMEA4376713) | mouse gut metagenome | isolation source: Cecum | study: EMG produced TPA metagenomics assembly of the A DSS colitis mouse model was used to assess the...
GGAGCAGATGTAAGAGTTGGAAATTGCAAATATCTGCTTAATCAGCAGACACTATTTAAGGAGATTGACTTATCTGAAAAAAAGGGAACAGGTATTCCTAAAATATTAAGAGAACTGAAACAAAATGGTTCACCAGAGCCTGTGTTTGATATGGATGAGGAAAGAACCTATTTGAATGCGATTATTTGCATAAGAGACGGTTTTGAAAGAAACGAGAAAATGTCCGAATCAATGTCCGAATTGGAAAGAGCAAGAATGCAGATTATTTTGATTTATCTGGAAACAAATAAAGAAATAAATAGTGCTGCGGCGGCAAAATTGCTGGAAGTTGAAATAAAGACGGCAAGCCGTTTGTTGTTGAAGGCTGAAAAGCTGAATATCCTTAAAGGCACAGGAAAAACAAAAAATAAGGTATATAGAAAATAAAATACTTTTAAGAGAACAATGCAAATGAATGTCATAAGAATGGATTAAGAAGCCTATCTCCATCATAAGAAAAATGATGGAGATAGGAAACAGGCTGTTAATTAAATTCATTCATGGCATTCACATAATCTTGTAAGCCATTTGCTTTCAATGCAAGCTTTGCGTATAAAAGCGGTGTTTCTTTGGCTAAATGGTACAGATAGACTACATCACTGGGGTCATTGAAGATAACAGAGGAATTACATTCTTTACAACGGATAACAAGAATGGAATTTTCGCCAGTGTTCACAATGATGGAATCGGTTGCAGGTTCGTACATACCAAACTGAAAAGTAAGATTGTTATTCATGATGGTCTCCTTCCCACAGATACTTTGCACCATCCAGCAGGTCAATAATAGCTGTCAGCATATTGGTGTATTCGGTCTGTAATTCCTTAATGGATTCCAAAGAAGGAAGCGTATCAAGAGTAACATCGTTTGAGGTAAATTCTTTTTGCATTTTAAGTAATTGCAAATACAGTGCATTGACAGTCTGTACTAGAGCGTGTTTCAAAATTCATTCCCGCTATCTATACGCCCCACTTTGCGTGATATTTGCACCACATTCAGTCGACGTAAGGCATTGCCCTTTATGCCTTTGCCCCCTACGCCTCCTTCATTTGGCACAAATCTCCCACAAATTGTGACGCACATCTGCCAGAAAACAATTTTGAAACACGCTCTAAGCGGTGCAGTTTACAATTTATCCATAAAGCTTGCGTTTATCGTGGTCATTCCATTAATCGCTATTGACAAATTACATAAAAGGATTATACTATAGATTAGTCTATAAAATAGACTATATTAATCGTTTTTGGAGCACGCATTTTTTGAACATTTTGCAGGGACAATTTAAAAAATGTGTGATCCGAGAGGCTGTTTTCAGAATGGAGGGGATCGTATGGCTCAAAATGTTGCGGAGGCGATCGAGGAAGTCACTCTGATCAAGAGGGTGATCGACAGGACGCAGAATGATTTTTCCAGGATCGCAGATTTTTTCATTGCGATCGGTATTGTCAATGTAGTCACGTATCTGTTGCATGCGGATATGCTGCAGCTCTTAAATGGAGCAGATCACGTACCGTATTTTGCGTGGTGTGTTTTCCGGGGACTGAAATATGTCTCGGTCGCAGGGTACGGGATCCTGCTTTATATCTATCGCCGCAGATTGAAAAATTGGAACAATCATCTGAGTGTCAGCCTGATCAATATCTGGGGGATCCTGCTGATCGGCGGGGAAATATTCTGGCTCTTTTTCGCAAGTTCGTATTTTGGGGAGCAGGATGTCTACTTTTTTCAGAGGACGCTGACATTTCTGTTTCCGTTGATCGGCTGCTTTATCATGGGATTCGTCATACAGGATAAGCTGATCGTGTGGGCGGCGTCTGCGGTGGGGATCTTGTATATGTGCCTGGCAGCGTTGGGGATCGCAGTCACGGTGGCGGATTTTCATGGAAACGCCGTGAAGACCGGTCTGGATGTGCTCCTGACGGCGGCTGTCGTCTCAGTCGGAATGATACTGCTTGGCGTGGAACTGAAACGGAAGGGAGAACGTTGACGTGGATATTTCTTCAATGCCGGAAGTGTTCAGCAATAAATTGCGGCTTACTGTGATCTCCGCGCTGGTCACGGGGGAAAAGGATTTCACGGAGCTGAAACAATACACCGAGGCGACCTCCGGCAATCTGGGCGCGCAGCTGCTAAAACTCGAGGAATGGGGTTATGTCAGCTGCACGAAAGCGTTTGTGGGCAGGAAGCCGAAAAGCACATACGAGCTCACCGAGGCTGGCATCACCGGATTCAGGGAGTATGTGGAGATGCTGGAGAATGTGCTGCGCGGCATGAAATGACAGTCTGAGATCGGAAAACTACGGAAGACAGCATGGGGAGATTGTCACAGGGATCAAACGATCGGACAGCGCAAGGGATCCTGGGAATGCGCACAGGAGAAGGCAGGGAGGCGCGTTATGCTTGTAAAAATGATCTGCAAAAATATAGATAGGAAAAATATGCTGCTCTATGCGCTGAGCATGATATTGTCGATCGTGCTGGATACATTTTTTCTGACAGCCCTGATCGTGAATGACCAGTATGGGCTTGGCGAAAAAGCCGGAAACATGGACTGGCTCTGCACGATATTTTTCCTGCTCGCGGGTGTGATATCCGTCTTTTTTACGCTTTACTCGACGGGGTATTATATACGGACCAAAAACGGGGACTACAGTCTGCTGATGATGCTTGGCGGCAGCAGAAAGACAGTATGGAAGTTTTTTTCTGTAGAATTTTTGCTGATCTACCTCTTCTCTGTCGCGTCGGGACTTTTCGGGGGAGGGATTTTGTCCGCTCTGTTCCTGGCTGTTCTCAGGATTTTCGGATATCCCCTTCGGCTTGCGCCGTCCGATGTCCTCGGAGTGGCAGTAACAGTGGTCAAAGTGAGCTTTTTGCTCTTTCTCATTGAATATCTGGCGATCCTGCTCTATTTCTCCAAAAGGAATCTGTCGGCGGTGCAGCAAAGGGGTGTGAAGCGGGAGCGGAGGCATGAGAGAACCTGGTTTCTTGTGATCGGGGGGATTGCCCTGCTTGCCTGCGCGGTCAATCTGTTGAGGCGGGGCGGCGTTTTGTATGAAATGATCAGCATTGTGGCCTGTCTGGCTGGAATGTACATGGTCCTGTCGTACGGCGGCAGTCTGATCCTTATGATACTCAAAGCGTTTCAGGATTTTTACTGCAGAAATATGATCGTCCTGAATGAGTTTTATTTCAAATACAAAAGCAATTGCAGGCTGCTCTACATGATGTTCGTGCTGGATTTTGCCGTGTTGTTCTTCACGGGCGGCTGTGTGGTCTCACAGATCCGGCAGGATGTGGACAGTGCGGAATATCCTTTTGGCTTCGTGGGGGTGGTGCAGAACAGCAGACAGCCGGTGATCGAAGATTTTCGGGAATTGCTGGGCGGTGACAGGGCAGAACTGACAGCGATCGAGGGTTTTATCGACAGCCAGGGTTACAAACAGACGTGTTTCTGCATATCGGACAGAGATTACAGGAGGCTGACCGGACGCGCTGTCCATCTGGAGGAGACGGAGGCTGTTTTTGTAAATGAAACGACTGCGGGCATGGAAAAGCCGGAAATATTTTATGTCGGAGAAAGTGGATCAGATGAGTGGGGAGAGCGTGCGCTGGAACTGATCGAAATGCGGGATGAAGTGGTCTTTGGGCTGGAAAAGCCGGACTGTCTGCGGGAGTTTGCCGTGGTGCCGGAATCGGTCATTGCAGGGCATGAGGGAGATGGCTATACGATCATAGCGAAAAAGGGAAATCTGCAGAAAGAATATGAACAGTACAAAGAGATTTTCCGGGAGACGGACGCGGACGTTTTCTGGCGGTGTGCATTTCTGGCGGAGGCAAATGAGAATATGACCTTTGTGAAGATCGTCAGCGTGTTTGCAGGGGGATTTTGCGTGGTGGCATGTTTTGCGCTCTTTGCCCTGAAAGTGCAGGGAGATATCCCGTCGCTGTCATATAAGTATAAACTGCTGTATCAGATCGGCATGACGGAGCGTGCCATAACAAAAGCGATAGCGAGGGAATACGGGCTGATGTTGGCGATACCGCTCGCCCTGTCCGCGCTGCTGTCAGGCTTTTATATGTTTGCGGAGATGACGGGCTCGGGCTGGGATATCCGGGATTATGTGTGCAGGTATATTCCCTTCCAGCTTGTGTTCCTGGCATTGAGCAGTGTGCTGGTCGGAGGATATATGAAAAAGTTTTGCGGGAGAGCGGTTAAAATGCCGTAAAAGGAGGGAGTGGCACATGAGCCTTGTCAGTGTACACGGTTTGAGGAAAAGCTATCATCATTCGATCGTGGAGAGGGTGGCTGGAGAGCGTGAATATCCGGTGCTCAAAGGGATCGATCTTCAGATAGAAGCGGGAGATTTTGTGGGGATCATGGGGCGTTCTGGCTGTGGGAAGACGACGCTGCTAAAGATCATGGGAACGCTCGATCAGCCGACCAAGGGAAAGGTCTATTACGGTGACACCGATGTGCGCAGGCTCAAGGCGGAGGAGCTGGCTTTGCTGCGCCGGAATCGGATCGGCTTTGTGTTCCAGGATTATCAGCTGATGGACAAACTCTCCGTCGAGGAAAATATCATGCTGCCGATGGTGCTCGATCAGATGCGATACCGGGATATGAAGGCTGTGGTCGACGAAAATGCCCATCTTTTGGGATTGTCGGCGCTCCTCAAGAAATATCCGTATGAGCTTTCCGGCGGGGAGAAGCAGCGCGTGGCGATCGCGCGGGCAACAGCCAACGATCCGGATATCATTTTCGCGGACGAGCCGACAGGAAATCTCGATCTGCCCTCCGCGCGAAACATCATGGACTGTTTTGCAAAGATCAACCAGGACCGCCACAAAGCGATCGTGATGGTGACGCACGATCCGCTTGTGGCAGGCTGCTGCCGCAAAATCTTTTTCCTTGCGGACGGTGTGGTCAGCGAGATCTGCGAAAGGGGTGTCGGGCAGAGCCAGGCTTCAGGTGGTCTTTTAGGAGATTGATGGGAAAACGCTATGGAGCAGATCGGGCGGCTGCGGGTTGAAAACAGAGAAGAGAAAGTCCCTTACAGACCAGAAGGGACTTTTATTTTGTTCAAAAAAAATGTGACAACAGGGAGGGTTGATGCGTCTTATCTATGAGATCTCAAACAGGAGGAGAAAGGAGATGCATTCATGCATGATGTGATGGAACTATTTCATCTATACAAAGATGATGTGTACAGGCTGGCAGTCAGCTACACCCATTCGATCCAGGATGCGGAGGACGTCTGCCAGACGGTCTTTCTGAAACTGATGGAACAGAGCGGGATCGCGCCTGGCAAGGAAAAGGCGTGGCTGATGCAGGTGACGGCAAACCAGTGCCGGAGTCTTCTGCGGTCATTCTGGAGGAAGAGAACGGAGCCGCTGGAGGAGGAAGCGGAGGAGATATTGTTCGAACAGCCTGCGCTGCAGGGTGTCTGGGAATGTATCAGCAGGCTCAAGCCCAAGTATCGCATTGTGGTGTATCTGTTTTACTACGAGGGGTATGCGGTGAAGGAGATTGCGGACATTTTACATATTTCAGGGACTGCTGTGACAACCAGGCTGTCGCGGGCAAGGCAGATATTGGAGGTAACGTTGAAGGAGGAGGTCTATTGATGCAGAAAAGATTTCAGGAAGTATATGAACAGATCCAGATGCCGGAGGAGTGCAGCCGCCGCATTGAGCAGGCGATGCAGCGCAAGCGCGCGGGAGCGGCGGGATCTGCGACGGGATATAGGTGGAAACCCGGACTTGCGGTGGCGTTGGCTGCGGTGCTGTGCCTTTTGGCAGCAGATATAACGGTGTATGCGTGCACGGGCAGGGGCATCATCAACCGGTTTGTGTCTTTTGCCGGCAATGCCATATTTACGGAGGAGATAGGCGAGGATGGAAACGCTGTCTCGACCGCTGTCCTGGACACCTCAAATGAGACCGCACCGGCAGAATTTAAGGATGGGCATCTCTGGTTCACCGCAAATGGGGAGCACATTGACATCACGAGTCAGGTTTCCGACGCCACAGCGTATATTTATGATTATAAGGACGGTCAGGGGATCACGCATTATCTGATCGTGGGCGGTGCCCCGGAGACTTTTGGGTACGCGGAGTTTCTGTATGACGAGACGAAGCAGCCGGGCTGGATCGGCGGATATTTTACGGCGGGGAAAGTCGGGGAAACGATCAATCCCGTCTGGCTGGAAAGTGCGAAGAAAGAGCTCGGCATACCATGGCCGTAGAGTATTTTCATACACGCTCTAGTGCTCTATCCAGACAGAAATTAGAGTTGTGGACTGCATGGAGCGTGCCAGTGCCAGGCAAAATTTCGACAGCGATGCGGTGGCATCGTCTGGAAATTTTAACGACGCAATGGTGCGGAACAGGCAGTTCACGATTCTGATTTCTGACCGGATGGAGTACTGGGCATTGCCCGCAGACAGGGGGCTGTGGCAGTAATTTGGGACAATTAATAGTGATAATAAAAAATGATAATAAAAAATGAAAACAAAAAGAGAGGAATTTGGATGCTATGAAAGGTAAATGGATCAGAACAATATCAGCCCTGCTGATCGTCGGCTGCATGACCGGATGCGGCATGGGGCAGTCGGCAGAGGATCTTGCGGAGGGGGCGCGGACGGAGTATGTGGCTGCCGATGATATTTTCAACAATGTGTCACAGACCGGAGATGTGGTGCTGCCAAAACAGCAGGATGATGCCGCGCAGGAGACCATACAGGCATTGAACACGGAATTGTTTGACGGTCAGAGTATAAGCATCAGGAAAGGGAAAGGATCTATGCTGCTGGTGTTAAAGGGGGACACGCTGTACCTGTATGATGTGGTGTCGGCGCAGATCAAGGGGGAGACGAAGACCAGGAACTGGAACCTTGTGGAGTTCTATCCGTACCAGGATGGGTACTGTCTGATCGGAAGTCTTATGAATGAAAATCCTGGCAAGGAGAAAACGTCTGACACAGAGATGACGATGACGGAGGTTGTCGGGGGTGAAACGGAGGTTGTCGGGGGTGAAACGGAGTGCTGGGGGGTATTTTATGATGATTCCCTGAACGAGAAGCACAGTATTTTGCTAAATGATCTGGTAGAACATGCCGATATAGCGGTGTGGTCTGTTTCCCCGGACGGTACGATGCTGGGCTGTTATGATCTGTGGAAGGGATTGAGCATTTATGATCTCCAGGGGCAGAAAATATCGAATCCGATTAAGGCGTGGGATAGCGACAGCGACCAGGAGATCATTGGGGTCAATGCGATCTTCTTTGACGCGGACAACAGCCATGTGGTGTTCACAGGAAATACAGAGCGGGATGGCAGAACAGCGGTATCGTGGAGCAGGTGCGGTATAGACGGAACGGGGCTGGAAACGCATACGCTCAAATGCGATCTGGGAGCGCCGACAGGGTATGTGGGCAAAAAGCTGCTGTTCGGGGAGGACAGTATATTTTTTCTGGGCGGTATGGGAGTTGTCGACACAGAGACAGGGGAGGAGGCATACAAGACAGATATAAAGGACGCGCTGCCGATAAGCGGCCCCTTTTTCTCGGATGACGCGACGGTGTTTGCCACGGTTGCCCTGGGCACGAACCATATGGAGGTGTCGATCTGGCAGACCAAAGACTTTTCCCTGATCCACAAAGAAGTGATCCGGGATGAGCGGGAGGATATGTTCTACCGCTCGCCGCAGATCTGCCTGTTTCCGGGTCTGCGAGGCGGGATTGTCTGTATGGGCGGTCACAATGATATCCCGCAGAAGTCGGTATTGTTGAAGTATTAAATAGGTGTGAAGTGACAGCGGCAGATCTGTGAGGGTCTGCCGCTGAAACTGTTTTAAGATTGTCTGATGTTAATTCTGGCGCACGTTTTTCACGGCGCTGACGGGGCGGTAACTGTTTGACAGCCAGGCGTGTGACAAGCGCGATATTTTGATTGTGGTCATGCCTGCGGCATGTTATAATGAATCGTATCAGGGTTCGTATATTTGACGGAATATCCGGAATCATAACAAGAAATTTGAGGGGGAGAGGTATTTATGGGGCGCACGGAGACCGTTGAGCTGACAGTGTTATGCCTGATACGCGACAATGACAGATACCTGTTGCAGGACAGGGTGAAGAGAGACTGGAAGGGCTATACGCTGCCAGGCGGACATGTCGAGCCGGGTGAGTCCATCGTCGATGCAGTAGTGCGCGAGATGCGGGAGGAGACGGGGCTGACAGTGCTGGATCCGACACTCTGCGGTGTGAAGCAGTTTCCGATCGATGGGGGACGCTACATCGTGTTTCTGTTTCGGGCGGACCGGTTCGAGGGGAAGCTAAAGTCCTCCGAGGAGGGGGAAATGTACTGGATCCGGCGGGAGGATCTCACGCATGTTCCTGTGGTGGATGACTTTGAGGGATTGCTGCAGGTCATGCTGGATGATGCGCTGAACGAGTTCCAGTATGTCATTGAAGGCGATGAGTGGAAAGTGGTATTGAAATAAAAAAGAGAGGGATTGATCAAACATGAATTATTATTTTATCGACTATGAAAATGTCCACGCGGACGGATTTGCGGGGGCGGAAAATCTTGGTGAAAATGATGTGATCTGTGTGATGTACACAGAACAGAGCAAGGCATTTTCACTGGAGCTGGTGGAGAAGATCGCCAGACAGCACGCAAAACTTGAGTCCTACAAGGCGGGCACAGGGGCGAAGAATTCGCTGGATTTCCAGCTGGCGTCTTATCTGGGCTACATTATTGCAAAATGTGAGGGCAGGGACGATTGTTTTTATATCGTTTCTAAGGATACCGGGTTCAATCATCTGGTCGATTTCTGGGCAGAGCGCAATGTGACGGTGAAAAGGATCCCCAATTTTATGGGGGAGGAGAAGGAGCCCAAAGCGGCGGTGCCTGAGGAGGTGATCGACGAGGAACCCAAAGCCAAGGCAAAGCCGAAGACAAAAGCCAAGTCCAAAGTGTCTGACTCGAACAAGGCGACGAAGGAAGAGCTTCTGCAGTATCTGACAGAGGAGGAATACACGGACAAGATCCTGGAGATCTTCAACAGTTATAAGACGAGGGTAGCCATCAACAACGGTCTGAGCAAGGAGTTTCGGGACAGCCAGAAGAGCAGTGCGATCTATAAAAAACTGAAGGTGTTGTTGAAAGAAAAGCAGAAGTCATAGGGGAAACCAGGAGCCGTTGACGGTTGTGACACCAAGGGATGTGGCACAGATCATCGCGTGGGCAGTCGATGGGAGAACAGAAATCTATAGAAATGAGAGAAAGGCAAAATGAAGAGAAAAGTGAGGGCAATAACGGTAAACGGACAGAAGTTTGCATGGTGGTGTTCGATCAGCCTGCATGAGACAACGGTGAAGCTGTCACCGTTTGAGGATAAGACTTCTGTGCTCAGCATCGTTTTTTCGGATGACGGCTGTGCAGATAATGTTGAGAAACGAAAGTTTGAGCACCGTTTTGTCGATATCGGGGAAAGTCTTTATGGTCAATACAACGAGAGTGTTGTCCTCTCATGGATCAAGACAGGGAATCCTTTTGTGGACGGTGGTATGAGGCAATACAATCAAAGTGTCCTGATGTCCGCGGACGATACAGAGTGGTGTGTCAAGATCAACGAGCCGAAAATGGCAGGTTTGCTGCTCACTTATCTTATAGAGCAGAATTATTTATTTGAAACGAAAAAGCGCATTGTATTGAATGGTTATGACCTGCTTTCACAGATGGGATATCGTATTGTCGAAGTGAAAAAAGGGTTGTATTGGTGAAAAATACCCCCGCTGTTGAAGCGGGGGATTTTTTCTTACTGCAGTACTTTATTGGTCTCGATGATCATGTCTTCCACGTCCTTTGCCAGCTGTTCTAGATCCTCCATGGATTTCTTGATGCTCTGGCTGTTGTCGGAGGTGGTCTTGACACCCTCGATCGCGCCGTTTGTCACTGTGATCAGATCTTTGACAGTGGCATCAAAGTTCTCGATCGCCAGATTGACGTTCTCGATCGCATTTTTGATCTCATCGTCATTTTCCTTGGCGCTGCCGACAGAAGTTTTGGAGTTGTCGGACAGCTCACGGATACTCGATGCCACGACCGCAAATCCGCGACCTGCCTCTCCCGCCCGCGCAGCCTCGATCGCCGCGTTGAGGGAGAGGAGGTTGATCTTGCCGGCAATCTTTGCGACATTCTGCGTCATTTCGTTATACTTTGAGATGCTTTGGTTGATCGCCTGCATCGCCAGTGTGATATTCTGATTCATCTGATTCAGATCCTCGATGCGTTTTGACACATCTGTCATTTCCTGGGAACTCTTGCTGCTCTCCTGCCGGATCTGTTCAGTCTCCTGTTTTACCACCTCGATATTTTCATAGAGCTGCTTGAAAACGCGCATCAGCTCATCGTTCATGGACAGCACTTTCTCGTTCACTTCGCTTACCCTGTGGCGTTCCTCCTGTATGGACTTCATCATAAATTCGTGGCAGTTTTCAGGTGTGTTTAAGCCGCGCGCGATCGCGACTGCCATGTCGCGGCAGGAGCGGTACCCGCAGGAGTGGCAGTCAAACCGTTTCTCCGCCGTCGTATGTTTGCCCATGAGCGCAAATGCATCTTCGATCTCCCTCTCGGAGGTTCCCTTTTTGTCGATGGTGTAGCGCTTGTATGTACGGATGTAGTCATCCAGATTGAGCGTTCTGTCAAACTCGGCAAACTGCTGGTCCACACCTTTTTTGGAAGTGTTCGACTTACGTACCTTTTTGGCGTACTGCTCCACATCGTGCATGATGTTGTTCATGGCAAAGCGCTGGTAATGCACGCCTGTGGCAGGACCGCCGTTACAGCCGTCCTCGCAGTTGAGCACGTCAAAGAGGTCGGGTTTGTCCTGTTCTCTTAGGCTGCTGTATGTCTCCATATCATGGTAGAGTGATTCCGTTCCCTCGGAAGTGATCACGTTTAAGCTTGGCGCATGTGTCAGGATGTTGCTCATGAGTCCGCCTGGTTTGGGATAGACTGCACCCTCGAGCCCCTGTTTCCCATCGAACTCAAATTCGCTGAATATCTTAACCTCCGGAAGCCGGACGTTGTTTTCCTCAAAGTGGCACCGCAAGTGCTCCATCGTCACATTGTAGTCCACCAGTCCCGTCTCGCGGAACTCCTCAATCTTTGCGACACAGGGAGAGATTGCTGCGATCTTTCCCTTGTAGCCTATGACCTTTTTCATGTATACTGCCAGACAGAGCATGGGGCTGTGTATCGGGGAGAGATTGGAGAAGAGCTCGGGTTTGTGCCGCTGCACGTAGTTTACGACTGCCGCGCAGGGCTGCGAGATCAGTTTTTTGCCTGGGTTTCGCTCCAGATAGCGCAGGTGTGCCCACGTGCAGATGTCTGCGCCGAAACTTACGTCATATACTTTCTTGGCGCCGTGGTCATGCAGCCATTGGAGGGCGTGTCTCCAGTTTCCGTCAAATGCGATCTTGATGGAAGGTGCAGCGATCAACGCGATCTCCTGCCCGCGCTTTAGGTCTTCGAGAAAACGGTCGGTATCATCTACATAGGATCTTGCACCGTGCGAGCATGCCCGGATGCATGCGCCGCACTTGATGCACTTTTCGTCGTCGATCGTAATTTTCAATTTGCCGTTCCCGTCCATGCGTGCAACGTTGGCATCTCCCATCGGACATGCGCGCACACAGGCGTTGCAGCCCACACACTTGTCGATATCTACATTGATAATACTCATGATTTTACCCTTAGTGAATTGCTACACTTTCCTTTCGTTAATATACTTAAAAGCGCCTGCCTCCGCAGCAGCTGTATTGTATGATATGCATACTTATATTATAAAATCTTCTGTATATTGTGTCAATATGCGGGAAAATTTTTGCGAAAGGGGCATTGTATTTTTAACCACATTGTGTTAATATAAAAACACCTACACTATGTTAATATAAGGAGGACTGTATGGCACAACAAATATCGGAATCTGAACTGGTACTGATGAAGATCATCTGGAAAAATGGAGGGACGGCTCTGTACGCGCTCATCATGGAGGAGCTTGCGAAGGAAAAGAACGAGTGGAAAAACAACACCGTGCTCACGCTGCTTTCCAGGCTGGTTGAGAAAAAGTTCTTAAAAGTAAAGAAGATAGGCAGGCGCAATGAATATGTGGCAGTGGTGACGGAAGCGCAATACCAGGCAATGCAGACGCACAGCTTTCTCGACAGGGTATACGAGGGGAATGTCAAAAATCTGGTGTCAACCCTGCTGCGGCAGGACATACTCTCCCCGGACGAGCTGAGGGAGATCGAAGCATTTTGGAGAGATGGAAATGAGTGAGTTCTTAAAGATCATATTGTCACTGTCCGTGTCCGGCACGCTGCTGGTGCTGCTGATTTTGGGATTGGATCGGTTTGGCAGGAAGCGGTTCAGCAGGCGCTGGCAGTATTATATCTGGATCGCCGCTGTGCTGCGGTTTTTGCTTCCGATCGCGCCCGAGACGACGCTTGTCGGCAGCATGTTTGAAACGATCGACGCTACAGTGAGGACGCATGAAAGCGCGGAGCCTGCCGCGGGTCTGATCGATCCTGGTGGATCTGCAGGAAGTGTGTCGGAAAGCGGATCAGGTCAGCTGGATTCCGGCGAACCAGCAGGAAGTGTGTCGGATAGTGGAGCAGGTCAGCTGATATCCGGCGGATCTACAGGAAGCGCATCGGGAAGTGGAGCGGGTCAGCTGGATTCCGGCGAACCAGCAGGAAGTGTGTCGGATAGCGGAGCAGGTCAGCTGATATCCGGCGGATCTGCGGGAAATGCGGCAGACGGCGGAGAAAGCCGTAGTGATCACAGCGGGCAGATGCAGGGAGATAAGATAGAAATGATTGAGGTCATCGCGCGCTGTCTGTTTTGTGCATGGTTTGCGGTGGCGCTCGTTCTGTTTGGCCGCAGGATCACGGTCTATCATGGTTTTGTGCGATACATCAGGGCAGGCAATACCGAAGTGTCAGATGCTGCGATCCTGGATCGGCTGTCTGACTGTGCGGAGCGACTGCATATCAGGACGCGCGTGGAACTGTCACAGAACGCGTTGATCACCTCGCCCATGCTGATCGGTTTCTTTCGTCCATGCATTGTGCTGCCGGACCGGGAATTGGAGGAGAGGGACCTGTCCTATGTTTTGGTACATGAGCTGATCCACTATAAACATAAGGACATGTTTTACAAATGGCTGGTACAGATCGCGGTCTGTCTCCACTGGTTCAATCCTTTTGTATACCGGATGGCAAAAGAAATAAACAGATCCTGCGAATTGTGCTGTGATGAGGCGGTGCTCTCCGTCTTTGGGGACGGTGCAAGGCGTGAGTATGGGGATATGCTGATCGCTTTTGTGAAGGCGGGAAGCCCATACAGGCACTCCCTCGTCTCCGTCACATTGACAGAGGGAGCGGAATCGTTAAGAGAAAGGTTAGGTGCGATCATGAAATATAAAAAGAAGAGATCAAAAGGGATCCGTGCTGCCATGGCGGTCTGTACTACTGTGGTGTGCGCATGCTTTATGGCGGCAGGTGCCTACGCTGCGCCGTCTGCGGCTCATGAAGAAAAGGAATCCGTTCTGCAGACAGCTGCAGGCAGCGATAGCAGCAACAGCAGGTATACCTATGCCCATCGCGGTTTTTATATGGACTCCTACATTATAGAAATGGGATGGAATCTGACGGACACGATGGGAATAATAGAAAATGCGGGCAGCAGGGAGATCACGCTGGCAGACCGATCCAGGATCGTCGTGTATTTCGGAGGTATGCCGTTTGGCGGCTACACCGGAAATGCGGCGGCGTACATGGATGATGCCGATGTTGTCTCTGCGGTCACAAAGCTGATCGATTTCCTGAAAAGCAATCAGCTGCCCAATCATCCGGCGATAGAGGTGCCATGGATCTCAAATGTCACTTATGTGGGGGCGGATCTGCCCGCGCTTGTGGACGAATATCTTGAGAGCGGCGATGCCATGGGATTTGCAGCCGTATTTGCAGTGCTGGATGCCAGCCAACAGGAGGAATACTGTCAAAAGCTGTACGACAGCGATCAGATCGCACTCTTTGCGGCGATCCTGCCGTACCTGGACAGGGAACAGTCGATGCTGTATGCAGAGCAGGCATACCAGGATAGGAGAATGAACTTCTTTTCGGTCCTTTTGCAACAGATGGATCCGGCAGACAGAAACAAGTACGCGGAGAAGTTTTATGAAGCAAACGATGTAGCGCAGTTTTCCCATATTATGTTTTTCATGACGCAGAGTCAGAAGCAGGAGTGGCTGATGAGGGCGGAGTCTGATCAGAAAAGTTCGTTTTCGGCAGTTTTGTCATGGTGAGAGCGAAATGAATGTGCTATAGTTTTATTTGTACGACTGCATCACGGATCATATCTTGTGAATAAAATGATAAAAGGGGCGGACCGTTCCAACACTGTAATATAGAAGGAGATGCGCAATGAAAATAGCCGACATGCACTGTGACACGATATCTGAGATCTGGGAAAGCAGGAAACAAAGCGCCTCCCAAAAAGGCGGCAGTCCACAGCAGCTCTACCGCAATGATCTGCATATCGATATCCGGAAGATGAAAAAGGCGGGGTATCTGCTGCAGAATTTTGCCCTGTATGTCGATTTGAAAAAGGGACTGGATCCGTTTGAATATGTGATGGAGCTGATCGACGTATTTCGGGAAGAGATGGGAAAAAACAAAAATGACATCGGTGTCATAAAAACATATGACGAGATCCTTGCAAATGAGTGCCAGGGAAAAATGTCCGCGCTCATGACGATCGAGGAGGGCGGCTGCTGTAAGGGAGAAATCGGGAATCTCGAGAGACTGTATCAGCTTGGGGCGCGAATGATGACGCTGACCTGGAATTATCCCAATGAGCTCGCAAGTCCCAATCTATTTTTAAAAAACGAACTATCAGGAAAAAGCGCTGAAAAAGGTGGTGCTGCCAGTGATGCTGCAAAAGATATACTGTCAGGAATAGGTGATGAAAAAGGCAGTACTTTGAAGAATGACGAAGGGTTCAATCTGTTTGACAGCTCCAGAGGGTTGACGGAAAAGGGATTTTTCTTTATACAGAGAATGGAGGAGCTTGGCATGATCATTGACGTTTCGCACCTGTCGGACGCAGGCTTTTGGGATATCGTGCAGCATACGAAAAAGCCATTTGTGGCAAGTCACTCCAATGCGCGCGCATTGTGCGGACATTGCAGGAATCTCACGGACGATATGATCAGGGCGGTCGCAGGGCGGGGCGGTGTCATAGGGCTAAACTTTTACGGCTGCTTCCTGAATGAAACGAACGACAGCCATTCCAGGGTGGCGCGGATGGCGGCGCACGCGCGCCATATGCTCAAGGTAGGAGGCAGCGGGTGTCTCGGGCTTGGCTCTGACTTTGACGGTATCAGCGGGGAGCTTGAGATACAGGACTGCTCCCAGATGCAGAAGCTTGTGGATGGGCTTGAGAGAGCGCATTTTACGGGCACTGAGATCGAGAATATTCTGTGGCGCAATGTCATGCGGGTTTACAGGGAAATGTTATAGCGTGTTGCTGCAAATACGCTATAGGTTTATCTGCCGCCATAAAACAATTTTCGGATGATCTGTTCCGCACATGCGTCGGGGCGATACAGGGACGTAACAGTTTTTCGTAGCAATGATGACGAAAGGTATTGATAAATGTTATGGCATATGCTATGTTTCAAGGTAGGGAGTATTTGTATACGGCAAATGGTAAATTAAAAAGGAAGCCGGGGTGAAAACGATATGATTCTTTATCATGCAAGTAAAGAGATTGTTGAATTTCCGGAAGTGAGGAAGACAAGGTACACAAAGGATTTCTCATGGGGATTTTATTGTACAAATAATTTTCAGCAGGCAGTGCGATGGGCGAATCGTGGAATAGGGGAGCCGGTCATCAATTATTATTCATATGAACCAGTCAGTGGCATATCTATATTAAAGTTTGATGAAATGACAGATGAGTGGCTGGATTTTATTGCAAAATGCAGAAGTGGAGAGACGCATCAATATGATATTGTAGAAGGACCTATGGCAAACGATACGATTTGGAATTATGTAAATGATTTTCTGACAGGGAGGATAAGCCGAAAGCAGTTTTGGGTGTTGGCAGAATTTAGGTATCCGACGCATCAGATCAGTTTTCATACGCTGTCAGCATTGGATTGTCTGACTTTTGACAGGAGTGAAATTGTTTATGACCGAGCGGGAAAGAAATGATTATTTTTATGTGTGTTCATTGATCGAATATATTGCACGCCAGACAAAAAATAAGCGAGGCGTTATTGCGAAAGCCCTGGGTAAGGAAGGGGTTCAAAAACAGTTATACGATGCGGAGGTGAATCATTGTCTCTCTTTTGAACAGGTAGGTGATGAGGTGATCGAGCAGTACAGGATTACAGATGGAGATTTTGATACGATCACGGATTGTAAATATGCTGTTCCCAGTTTTCTGGATATCGGAAAGTTGTACAGCATTTTGATCGAAAACTGTGCGGAGCCGGGAAAGGAAACGGATGAGTTATTGAAGATATTTTCTTCTTTTATCAGTGATAAAATATCGGAGTTTCAGACAGATCTTTATTATCAGAATCCCAGCTATCTGGAATGTTCTTATCGGTCAGGATATCTGCTTGACTGAGGGCGCAGCACGGCGTGCGAGTAGTGGAGAAGGTCATTCCCCTACTTGATTGTTTGCACCTTGACAAAATAAGTTCTATATAGTACTATTAAGATTATGAAAAGGAGACGTCCTTTTTTTATGCTGTACAGTAAAACTGCCGCTTCTATCCTTGCGAAGCGGTGGAGCAGGGAAAGGTGTGATATCACTGGAAACACGAGCAGGTTTTTTGATTTCTCATATTAAACAGGTTCAGGGGAGAGTTTTTGATCGGCTTTTGCAGACATGTGGTGTGGATGAATTTAATGGACCACAGGGGCATATTCTTTATGTGTTATGGAAAAACGAGGGCATTCCTATTGTGGAACTTGCCCAAAAGACGGGACTGGCAAAAAATACACTTACTGCAATGCTTTGCAGAATGGAAGAAAATGGCTTAATCTGTCGGGAAATTTCAGCTTCTGACCGGCGCCAAAGCATCATTAGCCTGACACCCCAAGCCCGTGCACTGGAGAAACGCTACAATCAAGTCTCTCAGCAAATGAACAGCTTGTTTTTTAAGGATTTTGAAAAGGCAGAAATCAGGGAGTTAGAACAGTATCTTGACCGCATTGTTTCCAACCTGGAGCGAGCGGAACAAGCATTAAAAAAGGGAAAGGATGTACATGATGGCAAAGGTAAAAACTAAGATTGGTAATGATTACTGTCCGCAGGCGTTATTTCTATATGGCACAAAACAGGAAGATGGGCAGCCCCATTTTGGTCTTTTCTGTTGGTTTGGATATTATCGTTCTTCAGAGGGACTCGGGGTAATGGCTTGTATAGGTGAGGAAAAACAGACCAAGGATTTGATACGCAAAAATGGTGTATTTTCAGCGAACCTCGTGTCTGAACAGCTGCTGCCTTTGGCAGATTATTATGGTTGTATCTGCGGCTGGACCACACCGGATAAGATGAAGAGACTGCCTGCTGTAGAGTGGGGACAAGTGTTGGATGTGCCAACCATTGCAGAAAGCCCTGTCAGTTTTGAACTGGAAGTGAAAAAAGAAATCCCTATGGGAGATGGATCAGATATTTTTCTCTGTTTAATCCGCAATGTAACCCAGGATGAACAACTGCTGGACACAACGATTCCCTTTATAGAAAGATTGATGCAGGCTGCTCCGGTATTAGCCCCGGGCGACGAAGCCTATTCTTCCATTGATGGAAGATATCTCGGAAAATGGGGCGAACCTATGAAAAATATGGCGAACATCAAAGAATAGCTGTATCATACAGACGCATTTTGGAAAAACAGACTACAAAGAACCTGGAATGATTGAAGCCAAGAATGTTGCGAAAGGAGAAGTATATGAATTTGTTAAAACATGGCGATATCATTGGGATAATATCACCTAGTTGGGTAGCAAATAAAAATGATTATGAAAAGTACGCAAAAGGCATTGAAAAATTGGGATTTCGCGTCAAATTCGGCAAAAATATTTATAAAGACACTTATAAATATACTGCAAGTGTAACAGAGCGTGTTGATGATCTGAACGAGATGATATATGACGAGAATGTAAGGTTGGTATTCTTTGGTGGGGGGTATGGAAGTGTAGATTTACTTCCGTATATTGATTATAATAGAATAAAAGAAACGCCGAAGCTTTTTTTGAGTTATAGTGATGGAACATCTATACTGAATGCTATATATGCTAACACCGGCATAACGACATACTATGGGCAGACTCCGGGATTATTTGATAATATCAACGAATACGACAGAAAACAATTTGTCTCGCATTTGATCGATGGAGCGGTAACAGATCATATCAGTAATAGTGACTGGCATACTATAACAGGGGGATGCTGCAAAGGAAGCCTTGTTGGCGGATATTTACTTAATTTTGTTCTGACTCTGGGAAACAGATTCTTTCCGTATCAAACAGACAGGAATTATATATTATTTATTGAAGAATTGGATCAATTTCAATCCGTTCAGGATGTCAGCATGTTCTTAACTTGTATTGGGCAAAGCCGGTTGATGGAACAAGTAACAGGTTTGTTGTTTGGACACTATTCAGATGATATTTCGCCACTGTTGTTTGAAGTGCTGGAGCGGTTTGGTAAAAAATATAACATTCCTGTGGCTTATTGTGACGATTTTGGTCATGGCTCCAATCATGCTATTTTTCCTATTGGCAGAGGGGCGGTTTTAGACACAAAAAATAAAACACTATTATTTCAATAGAGCATAAGTTGCATGTGAATAGAATGTTTGCCCAATTTTTCCTCAGTTATAAGTCTAAGGGCAGACGCATTTGCTATAAATTTAGCATTTTCAGGGGGGTGCAAGCTTTTTGCAGATAAGCGCTTAAACTCCCTTTGCGTTTCTCGTTTCGTTATTTAGAGTGTAGTATTTATGTGTAATGTCTATGTGTAGTGTATACGTATAGTGCTATGCGTAATATATATGCGTAGTATCTATAAGGAAATGAGATAATAAGCCGCGTCATGTGTCAGTGCGTTGCGGTTCTTGTAGTCAAACAGGATATAGGCGGGACTTTCCAGCGGGGCGTGGTCAGCGGGGCATGTCTCCCATACCGGGTAGGTGAACCGTTCAATGTGCGTCATGCGCAGAAGCTGCGCGGAGGTGCAGCCGTCATAGCCTTTTAGATAGCGGTGTGTCAGTTCTTCGTGTTCGAAAAACTGGCGCACTTTTTTCTTTTCGGCATCATTTTTCTCCATGACATTTTCCGGTGAGAAGTCGGGGCGGCTTTTTAAGTTCTCGCGCAGATACAGGTCGAAGGTCAAAAGCTCGACAAAAAGAGCACGCTTGTCTGCCGCTGCGGTGCACGCGAAATCTAAGAGCACCTGATAGCGGTAGATCCGCGAGGGCGTGCTGGTCATATAGCCGTTCGTGCGGTAATAATCTGCGAGCGCCTCGTACATGTGAAAGGGCGAGGCAAACTGTCGGATCAGAGCGGGAAGCGTGCGGGTAAACTGACCGGAATTAAAATATAGTTCAACCATTTCCTCGACGCCCTTCAATTTCAGCACGTCGTCAAAGCTGAGCCATCGGGTATACAGCACTTCGTAAGGGGGGCGGGAGCCGTAGACAATGCCGTATCTGTCGGCGCACAGTTCCATCGGGGATCCTTTTAATACCTTGAGAAACCCTAACTGCAGCTGATCCGGTGCCAGCGCGTACACATCGTTAAACGAGCGGGCGAAGCTGTCATAGTCTTCATAGGGAAGCCCTGCGATCAGGTCGAGGTGCTGGTGGATGTTCCGGAAACTGTGGATCGCCGTCACGATCCTGCAGAGCGCGTCGATATCCATATGGCGGTTGATCGCCCGCAGTGTGGCAGCATTGGTGGACTGCACACCGATTTCTAACTGGATCAAGCCAGGGCGCATACCGCGCATGACCGCAAGCTGCCTGTCAGTCAGCAGGTCGGCTGCGATCTCAAAGTGAAAATTTGTGACACCATTGTCATATTTTTTCAGATATTTCCATATGGAGAGGGCATGATCTTCATTGCAGTTAAACGTGCGGTCGATGAACTTTACCTGCGGCACTTTGTGGTCAAGAAAGTACTGCAGCTCTGACTGGACTGTGCTGATGTCGCGCAGGCGGACTTTCTTGTCGATGGATGAGAGGCAGTAGGCGCACTGAAACGGGCAGCCGCGCTGGGACTCATAGTAGATGATGCGGTTTTTGAAAGTGACAAGCGTGTCATATTTGGAGCCGCTGACGGAAATATCGGCATGGATCTGTCCGAAGCTGTCAGATGGATCTGCTGCTTTGCGGGTAGAAAGCGCGGGATCATACAAAAAAGGAAGCCTGTCTATATCCACAAGCGCGCGTTCTCCTGTAAATCCCTCCTTGCAGACGATGCCCTTGATCTCTCGCAGTGTTGTCGTGTGTTCCCAGTAGTATTTCAACAGTTCCAGAAAAGTCTCCTCGCCCTCGCCGATCATGATTCCTGCAAGCTGCGGGAAGGTCTGTATCAGATCCTGCGCGTGATAAGAAACCTCCGGTCCGCCAAGCCAGAGCGCGGTGTCGGGCAGCAGTTTGGGCAGCTCCGAGAGCAGATCCTGTACGATATTCCAATTCCAGATATAGCAGGAAAAGGCGGCAGCCTGCGGTCTTTTCTGATATATGTCTGCGAGGATGGCGCCTTGCGGCTGATTGATCGTGTACTCCGCGATCTCGAGCGCACAGCCGCCGGGGCGGTCGGGGTAGTACTTGTCCGCGTAGGCTTTGAGGCTGTAGATGGCTGGATTGGAGTGGATATATTTGGCGTTGATTCCGATCAGCAGGATGCTGTTGTCTGAGGTTTGATTCATGGCTGTTGACTCCTGTGGGAAGTATTTCCCTTTTGATGGTATGCGGTCTTATCTTGGTGGGCAGCGTAAGACGTTCTGTCAATTTTGCTGCATTACGATTCAATACTGATTTCTGCGAAGTCAATTTCAAAATCTTCATAGATTCCGGCTTTTACCTTATCCAAAAAAGAATATTCTTCAAATGTATCCTGTTCAAAATTGTAAACCAGTATCAGTTGTTTCAGCGGATCAACGATCCAATATTCCTTTACCCCTGCTGTGCCATACTTTATTAATTTCTTATTGTAATCCATTGGACGGCTGGAAGGCGAAACAATCTCAATGATCCAATCGGGTGCGCCCTTACACCCTTCGTCTGTAAGCTTGTTTCTGTCGCAGATTACAGATATGTCCGGCTCTACATAAATATCATTATTTGCATTCAGAAATACTGCAAATGGAGCGGGGTACACTTTGCAATCACCTTTTTTATTTTTGATATAATCTTTGATCAAATAGGTAAAGTCTGTTACCAATTCCTGATGAATCCTGTCAGGGGCTGCCATCCTATACAATACACCGTCAATCAGTTCTGCCCTTTGACCCTCCGGCAAATTATAGATATCCTGGATGGTACAACAGTTTGACGGTTCTGCTACTGCTGCATTCATTTGATCACCTTCCTTTTCTCTATAATTATATAGTGTATTGATGTATGGTGCAAGTAATTTTCTCCTTGCGTTTCTGCACTTTTACTTTAGCATTTTGTGTGCAGATGGGTTACTGTTTACGCCTTCATTACATAAAATTGTGTCAGAATTAGTTGGCGTGAACAGTAACGAAGGATTAAGAAGAAAAAATACGCAAACGGGTAGAAGCATGCGTGTATATGTGGTAAGATAATACTACCTGAATCATTACCCGGTTCTCAAAAGATTGTGTTATCCGACAAACGGAGCCGTCAAAGGCGGCATGGGGGATTAAAATCAAAAAGAATAGCATTTTATGGGCGGCGGTTTCGATGGCAGTCATGCTGGCATTGCCGTGGCTTGCGGTTACTTTTGTAAATGGCGATGCAGGAATGGCGGTATGCTTTCTTTTATTTTCTCTTTTCGGAATTGTGTATCCAATGAAAATGGGGAAAGCCATATGCATTGCGGGTGACGGGCAAATATTTTTCTATAAATATATAAATCATATTATTTTGAGGTGATAAAGTGGATAAGGGACGTATTATTTTTTTGAACGGAGTAACGAGCGCAGGGAAAACATCGATAGTCGAAGCCCTTCAGGAGCGTGATGACATATTCTTTTACGTTGTTGCCAATGATTTATTTCAGGAGATGATCGGGGATAAATATTTGCGTGAAAACTATTGGAAATATCTTAGCGAAGTGATCATTATGATGTACCATACTGCGAAGCTCTATTCAGATATGGGAAAAAATATTCTTATTGACGGTATACTGGTCGAAAGAGAAGAAATAACGCCTCATTATCTGCGGTTGCTGGAAATACTGAAAAATAATCCACTGGATTTGGTTGAAGTATATTGTCCGCTGGATGTATGCAGAAAAAGAAATATCGTGCGTGGAGACAGATACGAAAATCAATCCGATGAACAACATAAATTGATGGCAAAAAATATAGAATATACGTTGCGGGTAGATACAAGTTTGTTCAGTGCAGATGAATGTGCGGAAATAATTGTTAAGAAATTGTTTTAACCCATAAATTAAATATGCATTATGTTTCAAATTTTATGCAGTAGAACACTTTGCCGAAAAGGGATTTATTTTTTGCAGTCAATCCACTATACTCCGTGATAATCGGAGCATTTGCGGGAAAGGACATCCGGCATTTATGGAGCCTTCCGGTTATTTCAGCAGTGCTATTTCTGATAGGCGCATGGATATTCTTTGACATGGGAGAAACGGCATTTATCCTGTATGCGGTGGTCTATCTTGTTTTGGGAATAGTGGCTATGCTGATTTCCATGTTTATTAGGGTACGAGGAGGCATGGCATGAAAAAGAAACGCAGTATTATTTTTGTAGTGATAGCGGGAATTACAAACACCTATGAGAAATAGAGGTAGTGCGGCATTGAAGGGGAGGCGTTTTTCGAAGTGTCAGCATGAAACAGGATCAGAAGGATGTGTAAAAAGAGATCGAAAGGGGCATAGAGAAATGTCAGGGAAAAAGAAAGAAGAGAATCAGCAGGAAATGAAAACGTATATCAAGGGTGCCGGAGGGAGCATTGTCAGCAAATCGATCCTGAGCGGCAAGTCGAGATTAAAGTGGTTGTTCCGCGAGGAGTGTGAGCATGGGAATGGCTGGGTGGCTTTTGGGCATACGGACACACAGGAATATGTCGACAATGCCGAAAACATGTCAGTCGTTGACTTCAACACGCTCGCGAACATTGAGCCTGCGGTCGTGAATGTCTTTTTTATGCCGGTGGGCAGTGACCTGGAGTTCTGTGATGATAAGACAGGAAAATATTTTGTGGATACAAAGACCGGGAAGGAGATCCGGGAGCCTGTGAAGCACCCGGCTCAGATCGCATTTGAGAAGAATCTGAAATTCTTGAATCAGGAGAGTTACCCGTTAGACTTTTTTGAGATGTTGTTCACGGAAAGCGACAGGCTGAGTATGGTCCAGGCAGGGGAAGTCGATTTTCCCACTGGCGAGGTCGTGCTCGCGGATCCGCTGTCTTATCTGGGAACCAGGTACGAGACTGTTCTGGGGAGGCGGATCCCGGCTGGGCGCTATCCGGTGGAATTGTCGGTGTGCCGTTCCCGGGTCGCAGGTATGCGGGTAGCCGCGGCGAAGCTGCAGATCAGCGGCAGACAGGCGGTGCGCTATGAGATCGCCATGGCAAAGGGGAATGAGAGGGAGGACTTTGGCAAACCCAATGTATGGACATTTTTTGGTGTAGATGCCGGTCTTGCCTGTTTTGCGGATGTGAGAACATCAAAGGACTTTGGGCTGTTCATAGAAAAATGGGAGAGGGAAAATCCCGGAAAAAACAAATATGTGGATTATTTCGGACCGCTTTTCCGCAAAAGCTATGAGGCAAATCCCGATCTGCAGAGCCAGGAGGGAAATTTTCTAAAGTGGCAGCTGCCGGAAACCGGACAGCGGATCGTCCTGTTTTCCAGCGGTATGGGGGACGGTATTTTCAGCGGTTACTGGGGGCTGGACGAGGCTGGGGAGATCGTCAGTCTGGTGGTGCCCTTTATGAATCCGGCGTATTTTTAGGGGATCGGAAAGCATCTCTGGTGAGGACTGCAGTGCGACAGCGGATGGGTGATCCGGTCCAACCAGGAATCCGGTCCTGGCTGCTGCGATATCCTGCTGATGGTGCCGGGTGACAGGATCGGCTGCGCCATCGAGCTCAAATACGCCGAGGACGGCGCCTTTGACGCCGCGTGCGACGAGGCGTTCAGGCAGATCGACGAGAAAAAATACATCGATTATTTACAGCAGGAATGCATGGAGACGATCTACACTTACGCAGTGGTCTGCTACAAAAAAAGCTGTAAGGTAGTCTGCAGATAATGCGTCTGCAGCCTGCATAGAGCAGCGTGTTTCAATATAAAATAAAAAGATCTGATGTTGGGAGATGGAGTGTGGAACATGTACAGGATATTTATTGTGGAAGATGATGAGATGATCGCGGGCAGCCTAAAGCGTCATCTCGAGAGCTGGAATTACGAGGTGGTCTGCGCAGGGGACTTCTCGAATATCATGGCGGAGTACGTCAGCGCATCACCGCAGCTGGTGCTGATGGATATCAAGCTGCCGTTTTTTAACGGCTATCACTGGTGCAGCGAGATCCGCAAGGTTTCCAAGGTGCCGGTCATCTTTCTGTCCTCGGCGTCCGACAATATGAACATTGTCATGGCGGTAAATATGGGCGGCGATGACTTTATCGCAAAGCCGTTCGATCTGGATGTGCTGACGGTGAAGATCCAGGCGATGCTGCGCAGGAGTTATGACTTTGTGAGCCAGAGCACGGTGCTGGAGCATATGGGGGCGATGCTGAATCTGACGGAGGCGACGCTGACATACGGCGGTGAGAAGCTGGAGCTGACCAAGAATGAACTGCGCATCCTGCAGGTGCTTATGGAGAACAAGGAGAAGGTCGTGGCACGGGACACGCTGATGACAAAGCTCTGGGAGAGCGACAGCTATGTGGATGAGAACACGCTGTCGGTGAATGTGAACCGTCTGCGCAAGAAGCTTGAGAGTGTGGGACTGGTGGATTTTATACAGACGAAAAAGTATATCGGATATCGCATCGGGTAGCGGGGCAGTGAGGTTTTTGGTGTGAGGGCAGAAATGAAAAATTTTAGGGCATATTTTTATGAAAATATTCGATGGCTTGCAGTGATCCTGTTCATAGCGCTGGTGATGACTGCGACAATGCTCCTGAACCAGATCCCGCTTTATGAGATCGGGTATGGAATGCTCCTGTGCGCATTTGTCACAGTGGTCGCGATACTCGTAGGATATGGCAGGCATCGCGACAGTTTCCGGCAGCTCGAACAGATGCAGGAAAACATCGCAGCGATTCCGTGTGACATGAAGACACCGGAATACATGTATGAGCGGCAGTATCAGGAATGTATACGCACGATCGCGCGCGAGAAGGACAGACTGCAGAAGGAAATGAGGAGCCGGCAGCAGGATCTGGCGGAATATTATTCCATGTGGGTGCACCAGATCAAGACGCCGATCGCCGCGCTGAAACTTCTGGCGGATGAGGAGATGAATGCGTATCTGGACGATGAAGACAGCGCGGAAAATGACATGCGTGTCATAAATATGTATCAGAAGCAGAACGAGCTTTTCCGGGTTGAGCAGTATGTCGACATGGCACTGCAGTACACGCGCCTGGGCGCGCAGACAAATGATTTTGTGTTTGAGCGTGTGCTGCTCGACGAGGTGATCAAGCCATCGGTTCTCAAATATGCAAAACAGTTTATCCACAAACAGCTGCGCCTGAATTATGTGCCGCAGGGCATCTGTGCTGTCACGGATAAGAAATGGCTGGGGTTCGTGATCGACCAGCTTTTGTCCAACGCCGTCAAATACACAAAGCAGGGCGGCGTCACGATCGAAGTGTCCACGGCTGCGCAGCCGTCGGACGGCAGCCGCGGACCGGGCGCGGAAGAAAGACAGAAACAGGTTCGCATCATAATAGAAGACACCGGCATCGGGATCAGTGCGGACGATCTCCCGCGTGTATGTGAGATGGGGTATACAGGTTACAATGGGCACGCAGACCAGTATTCCACGGGGATAGGGCTGTATCTCTGCAGGGCGATCCTCGATAAGCTGGGGCATCAGTTTGTCATCACTTCCGATCAGGGAAGGGGGACGCGGGCGGAGATCGTGTGCGTACAAAGTGAACGAGATCTCAATCGTCGCATAAGGGATCATGCAGAATTACCATATTCTTGAAAATTTTTTATGGGTATAGTACAATAAGAAAGCAGCCGGAACACGGTTTCCCATGAATGGAACATTTGCGGGAACTGTGAATAGATTCCGGGAGGCTATTGAAACAAAAGGGAGGAAAAGAGCAATGGACATTAAAGAGCAGATCAGTAAGGTAGTGGAGGAGATTTCCAGGAACCCGAATATCAAGGAGCAGTTTGAGAAGGAACCTGTAAAGGTGATCGAGAAGCTTATCGGGGTGGATCTGCCCGACGATATCATCATGAAAGTCATTGATGGCGTGAAGGCAAAACTGACGATGGATGATGTGTCAAAAGTGGCAGGTGCCTTAAAAGGCGTATTTAAATAATCGCCAGCCGCAGCCCCATGCAGGGGAACGATACTGTTAAGACGGGGCATGGGGCGTGCGGATCTTTGCTGCCGCATCAATATCAAAATAGTCTCACGACCTCCGTTTTGCAGCTTTTGAGATCAATAGGTTCTGGGAAGTGCATTCCAGGATCCTGTATTTATATAAAGTATACTGTGATCGCCAGATTCAAGTCAATATAAAATCTTTCGGGTTCAGGGTAAACGCAAGCCTGACGTCAGCCAATCTTTCCGGGAACATGCAAAACCTCCTGCACACATCCGATCAGTGTATGTTCCATTTCTGTCATGATCATGAATTCTTTTCAAGAAATTATAAAAATCATCTAGTACTCCATCCGGTCAGAAATTAGCATCGTGAACCGCCTGTTTCGCACCATTACGTCGTTAGAATTTCTAGACGATGCCACCGCATCGCCGTCGAAATTTTGCCTGGCACCGGCACGAACCATGCAGCCCACAACTCTAATTTCTGTCTGGATGGAGCACTGGAAACTTAAAAGATGCAAATGATACTGAAAAATATGCGAAGTGTTCCCGGACAGAGAAAACAGGCATGTTATATGGTAAAATTTTATCAGACAGAGTTGTCAAATCTTTCATTATATAAAATTTTGTAAAAGGAAGCTCAGAAAGGATAAAGATGGAAAAAAAGATTTTCAGGGAGAAGAGCATGGAACGGGTGTCTTCCCCCGAGCAGTTAGACGATTACATCAGAGTCACAAGCCCGGGCATGTGGATGGTGATGGGGGCAGTGGTTCTTTTGCTGGCAGGTGTGTGTGTCTGGGGGATTTTCGGTCGGCTGGACACGGTGATAAAAGCCCCTGCTGTGGTAAAGGACGGAACTATTTTCTGCTATATAAGGGAAGCCGACAGGGAGCAGATCGCCGCCGGAATGGAGGTGGAGATAAAGGGAAAAGGGTATCCCATTTTATCGGTTTCCGATGAGCCCATGGAGGCTTCCGGTCTGCTTACGCCTTACGCCATGCATATAGGCGGTTTTGCAGAGGGGGAATGGGTTTATGCGGCTGTGGCTGATACGGGACTTGCGGACGGCGTTTATGAGACAGAAGTGGTTGTGGAACGCATTGCGCCGGCCTCTTTTCTATTCAACTGATTAAATCAACTGATCAAATCAACTGATCAAATGATTTTTATGCCCCTGTGTGCATGAACACAGGGGCATAAACACAGGGGAGAAGGCAGATGATTTTACATAAAAATGCACAGAAATGTCCGGTGAGCAGAGGGTATGCAAAGGTGCCGGTGATCATGCAGATGGAAGCTTTGGAGTGCGGCGCGGCGTCCCTTGCCATGATACTGGCGTATTATGGCAAATGGATTCCTTTAGAGCAGGTAAGGGCGGACTGCGGGGTGTCGAGAGACGGTTCCAATGCCAAAAATCTGTTGCTGGCAGCCCGCAGCTATGGACTGACGGCAAACGGGTTTCGGTTTGAGCCGGACGCTTTAAGGCGGAGTGGGATTTTTCCCTGTATTATCCACTGGAATTTTAATCATTTTGTGGTACTGAACGGCTTTAAAGGGAATAAGGCCTGTTTAAATGATCCTGCAAGAGGGAATTATACGGTTTCCATGGAAACCTTCGACAAGTCCTTTACGGGGGTTTGTCTGTTGTTTGAGCCGGGGGAGGAATTTATTCCCGGCGGCAGGCCCAAAAGTGTTGCAGGATTTGTGAGAAAGCGGATGGCAGGGGCAGGGGATGCGGTGGTCTGTGTGATCCTTGCAACCGTCATCAGTTCCCTTCTTGGGATTGTGGCTTCGGTTTTTCCAAGGATTTTTATGGACAGGCTGCTGACGGGGAAGAATCCTGACTGGCTCCTGCCTTTTGTGGGCATATTTATGGGATACGCGGCAGTGCGGCTGTTGGTTTCCTTTCTGTTAACGGTTTATTCCCTGAAAATATACGGCAGATTTGCAGTTACAGGTTCCTCCTCCTACCTGTGGAAGGTACTTCACCTGCCCATGGAGTTTTTTTCCCAGCGCATGGCAGGGGATATCCAGCAGCGGCAGGGGATGAACGCCTCGGCATCCGGCAGTCTTGTGAACCTGTTTGCCCCTCTTTTGATCGATACCGCAATGATGGTGTTTTATCTGGCAGTCATGCTGCGCTACAGCCCCCTGCTTACCTTTGTGGGCGTGCTGTCCATCCTGTGCAATCTTGGGCTGTCGCAGTTGATATCCAGAAAACGCATCAACATTACAAGGGTACAGATGCGGGATAGCGGTAAGCTGTCAGGTGCAACGGTATCCGGTATTGAAATGATAGAGACGATATAAAAACGGTGCGGAAAACGGCTATTTTGAAAAGTGGGCAGGGTACCAGGCAAGCGTCAATACCCAGCAGGTAAAGTATGCCAGACTGAACCAGTATCTGGGGCTTCTTCCAGCCCTGGTATCTTCCCTCACGGGGGTGGCAGTGCTGATGCTGGGGGTATATCTGACCATGCAGGGAAGTTTTACAGTGGGCATGATCATGGCATTTCAGGGGTTCCTTTCCTCCTTTATGTCTCCGACCGCAAAATTGATCGCGGCTGGTCAGAGTATTCAGGAGATGCGTACCCAGATGGAGCGGATCGAAGATGTGATGGAGTATCCTTCCGATGTCTGCTGTGGGCACAGGGAGTATGTGCAGGAAAAGGAAGAAAGCGGGAACCGATCCGGGGAGTACAGGAAGCTCTCCGGCAGCGTGGAGATGAAAAATGTTACGTTCGGTTATTCCAGGCTTTCGGAACCGCTGATAGAAGATTTTAACCTGACTTTAAAACCGGGAAGCCGTGTGGCGCTTGTGGGAGCTTCCGGCTGCGGAAAATCCACCATTTCCAAACTGCTTTCCGGTCTGTATCAGCCATGGAAGGGGGAAATCCTTTTTGACGGGAAGCCGGTGAGCGAGATTGACAGAAATGTGTTTACGGGCTCGCTGGCAGTGGTTGACCAGGATATTATTCTGTTTGAAGATACCATAGCCGGCAATATCAGAATGTGGGACAGATCCATTGAGGATTTCGAGGTCATCATGGCTGCCCGGGACGCGAGGCTTCATGAGGACATTATGCAGAGGGAGGGCGGTTATTCCTACCGCATCAGTCAGGACGGCAGGGATTTTTCCGGGGGACAGCGCCAGAGAATGGAAATTGCCAGAGTGCTTGCCCAGGATCCGACCATTATGATTATGGATGAAGCCACCTCGGCGCTGGACGCAAGGACAGAGTATGAGGTAGTCAGGTCCATTAAGGACAGGGGGATCACCTGCATCGTGGTTGCCCACCGTCTGTCTACCATCCGGGACTGCGACGAGATCATCGTAATGGATCACGGAAAAGTGGTGGAGCGGGGAACCCATGAGGAACTGTATGCAAAGGGCGGCGCTTATACCGAACTGGTTTCCAATGACTGAAAACTGATAAAAACTGATATAAAAAAGCGATTTGACATGCGCTCACACAGGAGAAGATGGATATGGGATGGTTTGACGAACAGATCCGGCAGCGGATGTACAGCGATGACGAGATGCTGGAGGACTCCCTGGTGGGCATAGCGGGGGCTGTGCTGGGAACACGGATTCTGACCGCTATGAAGGACGACAGGATACGGACAAAAAACGCCATAGATGAAATACTGAAATTTTATCATGTGAAGACTTCGGAGATACCGGAGGATGTAAAGGACATCAATGACCAGTTGGAATATCTGCTGCGTCCCTGCGGCATTATGCGGCGCAGGGTGAAACTGGAGGGGGAGTGGTACCGGGATGCCTTTGGGGCAATGCTGGGAACCAGGAAGGAGGACGGCAGGGTAATCGCCCTGATCCCGGACAGGACAGGCGGCTACCGCTATCTGGATGAGACTTCCGGCAGGAGGATAAAGCTTGACAGGAATACAAAGAGAGAGATAGAGGAAGAGGCGCTGTGCTTTTATAAGCCGCTTCCTGTGAAGCCCATAGGGGTACCGGAGCTGATGGGCTATATCGCCGGGACATTGTCGGCCTTTGACGTGGGAATGTTTCTGGCGGCGGCGCTGGGGATTACGTTACTGGGAATGGTTTCGCCGAAGCTGAACCATATCATCTTTTCCCGGGTGACAGCAAGCGGCAATATGCGCCTGTTTCTATCCATCACCTTTTTTCTGGTATGCTTAAGGGTCAGCGCCCTGCTGGCGGAGGCGGTCAGGTCTATGCTGATGCAGCGCATCGGGACCAAGATGGGGATTCAGGTGCAGGCGGCAGTGATGATGCGCATTTTGTCCCTTCCCACGGATTTTTTTCGGAAATACAGCCCGGGAGAACTGGCAGACAGGGCGGGGAACATCCAGACCCTTTGTTCCATGCTGGTATCTCTGGTATTTTCTACAGGCCTTACGGCGGTATTCTCCCTGGTATACATTACCCAGATTTTTACCTATGCCCCGGCGCTGGTGGTTCCGTCTTTGGTGATCATACTGGTGACGGCGGTGTTTTCGGTGGTTTCTGCGCTGATGCAGATACGGGTCAGCGAAAGGCAGATGGAAATTGTCGGGAAGGAAAGCGGTATGACCTATTCCCTGATCAGCGGCATCCAGAAGATCAAGCTTTCCGGCGCGGAGAAGCGCGCATTTGCCCGGTGGGGCGGGATTTATGCAGAAGGGGCAAGGCTTGCCTACAGTCCGCCGGTGTTCTTAAAGATAAACAGCGTACTGTTGACGGCGATTTCTTTATGTGGAACGGTCATCATGTATTATACTGCGGTAAAAAGCGGGATTTCCGTGGCGGATTATTATGCTTTCAGTACCGCTTATGGGATGGTTTCCGGTGCCTTTTCTTCTCTGGCAGGGGTCGTGCTGTCTGTGGCACAGCTTCGTCCCATCCTTAAGATGGCGAAACCCATTCTGGAAACGTCGCCGGAGGTGGCGGAGGGCAAGCAGATGGTGACGCGCCTTTCGGGCGGCATAGAGTTTAGCAATGTATCCTTCCGTTATCAGGAGAACATGCCCCTTGTGGTGGATGACCTTTCCCTGAAAATAAGGCCGGGACAGTATGTGGCACTGGTTGGGGCCAGTGGGTGTGGGAAGTCTACTCTGCTCAGGCTTCTGCTTGGGTTTGAGACGCCAGGGAAGGGCGCCATTTACTATGACGGCAGGGACATTGCCGGTATGGATCTAAAGTCCCTGCGGAGCAGGATCGGTGTGGTGATGCAGGGCGGCAGGCTGTTTTCCGGGGATATTTTCTCCAATATCACGATCTGCGCTCCCCATCTTACCATGGAGGAAGCCTGGGAAGCGGCGGAACTTGCCGGTATTGCGGAGGATATCCGGCGTATGCCTATGGGAATGCATACCGTGATCTCCGAAGGACAGGGTGGGATCTCAGGGGGGCAGAGACAGCGTTTGCTGATCGCAAGAGCCATAGCGCCCAGACCAAAGATCCTCCTGCTGGACGAAGCCACCAGCGCCCTGGACAATCTGACCCAGAAAAAGGTGTCACAGTCTCTGGACGGACTTCATTGCACACGCATTGTGATCGCCCACAGACTGTCCACGATCCGCCAGTGTGACCGGATCATTGTGCTGGAGAAAGGGAAGATCATAGAGGATGGTAATTATGAGGAACTCATGGAAAAGAACGGGTACTTTGCGGGATTGATTGCAAGGCAGCGACTGGATGGCAAGCCCTTCCATGAACTTCTTTGTATCAATAGATAGAAACAAAAAAACGGATGTGATGTGTCCGAAAGGACGGACACAAAACAGGAATGGAGGAAAAATGAAGAAAAAAGCAGTAGAGAAAATGGAAATGAAGGAAAGTTTGCTGAAAGGAGAAGCGTTGGCGTTAAATGATGCAGAGCTGGAAGGCGCAGCAGGCGGAGTGGATGTGGCGTTTGAAGGGCTGACCAGACTAGAGATGGACAGACGCCCCATTGTGGATGAGAATTCCCGGCAGGAGCCCCAGCCCCCTACAAAAGAGAACGAAGAGATAATCCGGGAATTCCTGGAATCTCAGTGGTATAAAGACGCTAAAGCTTGGGTGAAAAGACAGAATTACGACTATTCAGGCATCAACAAATATCTCGGTTAGCATGGCCGGCCGGCAATCTTCTTATGAATACCGGGAAGGAAATATATAGCAAATCGTAAATTTGTGCCTGTATGCAAATTTGCAGATGTTGACAGCATGGAGGATCATTATGACAAATTGTGACAGGAAAAGACCCTGCTTTTTTATCGCTATCCTTTTGGGAGCGCTTTGCCTTTGGGGGTGTAAAGATAAGGAAAACGAAACAATCACCTCCATAGAGCAGCTGAACGATCCCGCGTATACCATCGGTGTGCCGGAAGGCGGGGCAGGTATGTATATGGCGGAAAAGTATCTGCCGGAGGCGGAGCACAAAACATTTTCCGGCAATGCTTCAGGGTATCTTGCCATTTCCCAGGGAAAGCTGGACGGGTTTGTTTACGACCGGGTGATGATGGAGTTTGCCATAGCAAGCGGGCTTGAGGATGTGAAGATCTTAGACGAAAATCTGGGGGAGAGCATGGATGTGGCTGTGGGAATTTCACCCAAAAGCCAGATTGAAGACTTAAAGGATAAGGTGAACCAGTTTCTTGCCCAGGCAAAGGCAGAGGGAACACTGGATGAGATGTATGACCGGTGGGTCAGCCGGGCGGAAGGAACCATGCCGGAAATAGCCATGCCCCAGACACCAGACTGTAAGCTCAGGGTGGGGACCACAGGAATGGTCCAGCCCTTCAGCTACTATGAGGGAACGACTCTGACAGGATACGATGTGGAGCTGATCTACCGCTTTGGGGCATGGTTAAATGCGGAAGTGGAGATCAAGGTTTATGATTATGACGGAATCATTGCGGCGGCACAGGCAGGGGACATTGACTGCATTATGGCGAATTTGAACGCCACCGAAGAGAGGCGGAAGCATATTGCGTTTTCCGACTGCGTTTATCCATCGGTGACAGCCGTTATGGTAAGGGCGCCGCAGGACGGCGGCGTGCAGTCAGGGGAAAAATACGAGACGCTCTCCGATTTTGAAGGGGCAAGGTTTGCCGCCCTGAGCGGAGGGGTTTACGATAAGCTCTTGCAGGAAGTAATCGAAGACGCGGATGATTTTTCCTACTACAATTCTGTACCGGATATTGTTGCAGCCTTAAAGGCAGGCCGTGTGGATGCGGGGGCGCTGGACGAACCGCTGGCGCAGCTTGCAGTGGCGAAGAATGAAGGGCTGAAAATATTTGAGGAGCCAGTGGTTCTGGATCAGTACGGATATGCTTTTCCCAAGGGAAGCCCCCTTAGGGAGCAGTTTAACGGCGTTCTTGCAAAATTGAAAGAGGACGGAACCATTGAGGCTCTAAAGGAAAAATGGCTTGGGGCGGATGAAAGCATAAAAATACTGACGAAGCAGGACTGGCCGGGAGAGAACGGAACGATCCGGTATTATCATGACAGCACCCATGAGCCTATGACTTATCTTGGAAGCGGCGGAGAACCGCTGGGGCTTGAAATAGATCTGATGCTTTTAGCTGCACGGGAACTGGACTGGAAGGTGGAAATGACAGACTGTGAATTTGTCTCCCTGATTGCCTCTCTGGAGAGCGGAAAGGCAGATGTGGTCAGCGGAAGCATGTCCATTACGGAAGAGCGGGCGAAAAAGGTGGACTTTGCGGATACCCACTATGATTCAGCCATGGTGCTTTTGGTGCGTGATGCAGGCGGCGCAGTGCAGAAGAAAGGTTTTCGGGCAGGTCTGGAGGATAGCTTTAAGAGTACTTTTGTGGTAGAGGGACGGTGGCGGCTGATTTTACAGGGGCTGGGGATTACCATACTGATTTCTGTCTGTTCAGGAACTTTCGGTCTTAGTCTTGGGTTTGGGATATGTATGCTGCGGCGGATGAATTGCAGGCCCGTACAGTATCTTGGAGAGATTTTTGTCCGTGTGGTGCAGGGAATGCCTGTTGTGGTCCTTCTTATGATTCTGTATTATGGGATTTTCGGTTCGGTGGATATTTCCGAGATTCTGGTTGCAATCATTGGATTTTCCATTAACTTCGCGGCCTACTCATCGGAGATGATGCGTACAGGCATAGAAACCGTAGATAAGGGACAGTATGAGGCAGCCCTTGCTATGGCCTATACCAGAAGGCAGACATTTTTTAAGGTTGTGTTTCCCCAGGCAGCCGGAAATTTTATTCCTGTGCTGAAAGGCGAATTTATTTCCATGGTAAAAATGACTTCCGTGGCAGGGTATATCGCCGTGCAGGATCTGACCAAGGTGTCTGATATTATCCGTTCACGTACCATGGAGGCATTTTTTCCGCTGATCGTAACGGCGGTAATCTATTTTGCCGTCGCCAATGTGATGACGACAGTCCTTTCCTTTGCAGAAAGGGAAGTTTTGCCGAGACGGAATAAACGGAGCGTAAAGGGGGTGTCCATGTGATGACAGAGAAACAGGAAGACCGGAGCATTATTTCCATCAGGCATCTGCGCAAGGAATATCCCAATGTAACTCCTTTACAGGATGTGAGCGTGGAGATTAAAAAGGGAGAAGTGATTTCCATTATCGGTCCGTCAGGCACCGGAAAATCAACCCTGCTGCGCTGTATCAACCTTCTGGAGACGCCCACAGGAGGCGAAATTGTGGTGGACGGCGTGATGACCACGGATAAGAAATGCAAGGTAAATCTGGTGCGGCGGAAGATGGGTATGGTATTCCAGTCCTTTAACCTGTTTGCCCACAAGACCATTATTGAAAATATCATGATGGGTCAGGTGGATCTCCTTGGCAGGAGCCGGCAGGAAGCTTATGACAGGGGAATGGAACTTTTGCGCACCATAGGACTTGGGGACAAAGCCCTTGCCTACCCGGATGAGCTCTCCGGGGGACAGAAGCAGCGTGCGGCGATTGCCCGGACGGTTGCCATGGAGCCGGAGATCATACTCTTTGACGAGCCTACCTCGGCTTTGGACCCGACTATGGTGGGCGAAGTGCTTTCCGTTATCCGCAGGCTGGCAGGGCAGGGTATGACCATGATGATCGTGACCCATGAGATGAAGTTTGCCCGGGATGTGTCCACGAGGATCTTTTATATGGATCAGGGAGAGATTTATGAGGACGGAACACCGGAGCAGATCTTTGAACACCCTAAGAGGGAGAGGACCCGGATCTTTATCCGGCAGCTTAAGGTGCTCCATGTGGAAAAGATTTCACGCGATTTTGACTTCCCGGCTTTTATGACACAGCTTGAGGAGTTCGGGCGACGGCAGCAGCTTTCCCAGAGACAGATTTACGCCATGCAGCTTACGGCGGAGGAAGTGCTGATGCAAAAGCTCCTGCCGGCAGCCGGGGAAGCGGGCGGTATGGATATTTCCCTGGATGTGGAGTACAGTGAGCGGGAGAATCTGGCACAGATGCGTTTTTCCTACGGAGGCGCTGCGTATCATCCCTTTGGCACGAAAGAAGATCTGTCCGGCAGGATGATAAAAGGGATGTCCAGAGAGATAGAACATATATTTGCGGATGAATGTAACCATTTGACCATCAGCATATAAAAAGGATAACAATGGAAAAACGGACACTTCGCAATGAAAATATTGCCAGAGCAAGCGGCCTTGCGGAAAAAGATTTAACAGAGTGAAGTGCTTAGGGGGCTGCTTGCCAATATGGGTGTCGCCCCTGTGTGGCAGTACAAAAATGGTGTAAACATGATCTTATTTACGCCGAAAAAGAAAAAGCGTTCCCAGATGGTTTCCCTGGCGCTGTCAGTGGTTCTTGCCCTTTTGTGCGGCGGATTGTGCCGTTTCCTGCCGGCGGGTGTCCGTGCCTTGATTGCGGAGGAGCTTATCGGTCCTGTGTTTAACCGTTTTATGGGGCTTTTGTCCGCCATTGCAGGACCGATGGTGTTCCTTTCGGTTGCCTGGGGGATATACAGCAGCGGGGACACGGCCACCATGGGCAGGATCGGAAAAAGGATGATCGGGCGCTTTATGCTGATGACAGTCCTTCTGACACTGCCTGCCTGCGGGGCAGCGATACCTCTTTTTTCCCTTAACGCCGGAGGCGGGGGGAGCTTTGACTTTTCCGAACTGTTTCAAATGGTTCTGGACATTGTTCCAGGGAATTTTTTTACACCCTTTACAGAGGGGAATCCCCTGCAGATCATTTTCGTCGCAGTCCTGATCGGTATGGCAATGCTGATCCTTGGAGAAAGAACCGGGACTGTTGCAGTATTTTTAGACCGGGCAAATGCGATTGTATTACTGCTCATGGAGGGGATCAGTGCCTTTGTTCCTGTCTTTATCTTTGGCAGCCTTTTCAATATGATCCTCGGCGATCATCTTTCCGTGCTGCTGAAAGCGTATAAAGTGCTGCCTGTCATGCTGCTTGGGCATGTTTTTCTGATGGCGGTTTATGCAGGGAGTGTCTGTATCCGTAAAAAAGTTTCCCCCACAGTTTTCGCGAGAAAGCTTGCGCCGGTTTTTCTGATCGGGCTGACAACGGCTTCTTCCGCTGCCGCGTTTTTAGAGAACAGGAAAGTATGTGAGGAAAAGCTGGGTATTGACAAAAAAAATGTAGATATCGGGGTTCCCCTCGGACAGGTGGTGTTCATGCCGGGATTTTCCGTTTTATATTTTGTGATGGGAATCTGTATGGCGGAGATTTACGGTGTGGAGATTTCTCCGATATGGCTGGTCACAGCGCTGGCTCTTGCGGTGGTGCTGGCTGTGGCCACGCCTCCTATCCCGGGGGGCGCGCTTGCCTGTTATACGATCTTGCTGTTACAGCTTGAAATTCCGGCACAGGCTATTGCGATTGCCGTGGCAATTAATGTGATACTGGATTTTTTTGCCACCGCAGTGGATCTGTTCTGCTTAGAGGCGGAGCTGACAGAACTGGCGGGAGAGCTTAAGATGCTGGACATGGATAAGCTTCGGGAAAACGAAAGATGTACCGTTTCCAACTGCTGATATTTCTGCCTGCATCAGGTTTGCAAAACATCTGTGATCTTTTTACCGATTACCTTTAAAGCCTGATATTCAAAGTATGTGACTGTTTTGATCATTGTTGTTGTCCCTCCTAAAATAAAAAAGTGTAAAGTCTCTTGACAATTCAATAGACTTTACACTTTTCATGTGATATTCATTATGTAGTTGCTATGCTAATTTGTTTCATTTTTCGCTGTGTTCTTTAATGACTCTTTTCATAATAGAAATATCTTGTTTGATTGCTTCATAATCCTCAACACTGTCTTTGTATCTATCAAAAGTAGAAGTGTAGCAAGATTCGATAGTGTTCAAACGTGGGATTACTTTGCTTTCAAGGAGATCTACCTCTATGCGTTTTATCCTGTTTTCAATTGGGTTTAGTCTTGCATCAAGTTTCTTGTCCAGCATTTCAGAAATCGCAAGTAATAATTCATTATCAGTCATGTGATCACTCCCTTATTGGATCGTGTTTCAAGTTGTATTGTAATGAGTATATCACATTCGAAGTGTAAAGTCTATTCAATCGTCAAGGTGCTTTGTGGTTTGGTGATAAGATAATTGCATACTGGGTGCAGTATAAATGCAATTGACATTTTTCACAACAATAAATAGAAGTATTTGTTCAAAATATATACTGGACACAGTATAAAAATGAGCAAAAAAGAATAGGGAACTTTACAATGACTGCTTGCACTCTGCAAAAGATGTTTGAAGAGATAGTATTTACCTGAAATGGTAGATACTATTTTCTTTATTTGTTAAATCACATAATTAGATTTTGCTATTTTATAATTCATATTTTAATGTCTGTATAATGGGGTTAAATCCCTCACCTTAAGGCGAAACCTTTAGGTCAACCCCATAGCTTCATGTTTAGAAAAAAGAAGAATAGAGCATAAGGACATAAAATGAACATGATAAAAAATTACGGAAAATATCCCATTTATACACAACCTTAAGATGGGATAAGAAATAAAGGAAAAAGATAACTTTTAGGGAGCATACTTTAGGCTGCTTTAGCGGCACATTGAACCTACCGGCTTTAGCCGGTAGTGGTTGAGTGTAAATTTTGATGAAATTATTGCATATAATAAAAACAAGGTATATAGTCTAAATAAATGGGAGGTTGATGTCATGAGTATAACTTTATTGGATTTGACAGAAAGGCTTGTTCCAATATCAGATTTTAGCCAAGGGAAGGCAGGAAAAATTTTTAACGATGTGGCAGAAAATAATAATGAATATATAATATTGAAAAATAACCAGCCAACGGCTGTATTATTATCTGTCAAAGAGTATAGGGAAATACAGGAAAAGTCTGCACGATTGGAAGCGTTGTTGGAAAAAGTTGAAAATATAAGGTTATTGAAACTGGCAGAGGAGAGAGCGGATAGTAATATGTCTTCCTTTGAATCATTTGTAAATGAACAGGGCTTTTCGATGGAAGAGCTGGAAGAAGTTTCTGAATGTGTGGAATTTGAATAATGGCATGGAATATACGAATAACAGATGAAGCAAAGAAGGATTACGATATGAAAAGTATGGTGAAAATGTTTTTAAGGATATATTTGGAGAGTTTTAGTTTGCTGTAGGAAGCATCAGAAGATGTATTGATCGTCAGAGGGTGCTTTTTTTGTGTGCTTCAGAAAAGTTTTCCGTTCCGGCAGCAGAGATTTCTTGTAGTTTCTTAAATCCTTGGAAACCCGTCAAGGTAAGCCTTCCAGCCTTTACAGGTTTCCAAGGATCCCCAATGGCAGTACATCACATCCTCTATTTCATTTCCTATAATTGTCAATCTCGGCTAAAAGTTTTAGATTTTCTCTCTCGTATTCATTAAATATACTACCATCAAATTCTTCTGCACTAATCAATGGTATATACCAAAGTTGTCCTTTAAAATAATTATTTAAATTTTCATCCTTAAAAATATATCCATGTCGTGCGTAAATTTCATTTTTAGCAAGATATATGATCAGCGGTGGCACATCTTGAAAATCTTCCTTAGAATAATACTTTGTATCTGTTGCGTATAATGAATTTATATATAGGTCTGAATCTGTTACTTCTCTGACACCCTCCATATAGTGTAATACATCTTCATAATATTCACAATTTTCAAAATACTTAATTCTTTTACTAAATTCCTCTAATATCTGTTCCTCTGTCCAATTCGGCTTATATTGTTCTAATTCCGCTGTTTGCGACTCAAAAACAGAAAATTTTGATCCATTTTCTAAAATTTCCTTACTTTGTGCACGAGTCAAAATATATGTCCTATCAATCCCAAAACCAATCACATTTGTTTCACTCAATTTATAATCCTTTACCTCAATCACAATTTCTTCCTGTTCAAACTGAATAAATAAGGTTCCGCTATCTCCCCAACCATCATCTGAAAATGAGTATTGACACTTTCCGTTTTCAACTACACATAAAATATTCTCTACCTCAGCGATACGTTCTGTCATTCCCTGTTGTGCGTATAGATACCCATGTAATTCATTATTATTTATAATTTCTATATATAACTCTACTCCACCGTTTTGAAGAAGTTCCTCGTGAGAAATACCTCCTTCAGTCCAAAATCCAGAATAATCCTGATAATTTTTTATTTCGTTATCATATGGTTTTTCCATTTGATTTACAACTGTATTTTCATTATGAATTAGAGTTTCTTCTTTTTGAATTTCGCTGCCTTCCTCAATATCATACGGTTTTTCCTTTATTGCTTCATAGTCTATTTTCAGTTCTTTGTCATATATAGAACATCCACACAAAATAAATAATAATAATATCACTACAATATATTTCTTTTTCATAATACCTGCACCTTGCATAAATAAGCAAATTATAAAGGACTTTTACAGTAAATCAAAAATTGCTTTGTAAAGCAATAAAATTACCGAATAATTTTCAAATTCTAAACCCTTTTAAAAATTTACTAAATCGGACACATCCATCATCGATATAAAAACCAATCTGAAAATCATAATCTTCTTCCTCGTACTCAGCTATGAAATAACCCCACCCTAAATCATATTGCTTATAATTTGTTCCATAATACTCTATTGCTTTTTCTATTGAATCTCCTTCCACTAACATATCCTTAGCCATTTCATCACATTTCGTGCTTTCAATAACTGCAAGCTGTCCTTGGTCATTAAAAATTAAATCCCAAGTATATTCATTTGCATGATATATCAAAAAATTTCCTTCATCTGTATGTCCGACTGTATAATCAATTTCATATTGATTCAAAAATTGCTTTAACATTTCCTCCGTCCATAACAACTCTACATCCTTTAATGATACAGAAAGTGGTACATATTCCTGCAAAATTATCTTTAGAAACGTATCTGATGCAGTCACTTCCTGTTCCTCCATCAAATCATCGATTCCGCCAATCAGATGTGTGTTCCCAATACCTTCTCCGCAGCCATAAAAGTCCCCATCTTCTGTCAGAGCAATCAGATTATCATTAGCACGAATTTTAGCCGTGCTGTTAAACCCTACAACCCCCATCCATGCACACTTCACATTTTCCAACACTTTTTGAGGTGTCTGTAACTGATCAGAGTATTTTCCTACGCCGCACTGGCCTAAGCGATTATCTCCCCATGTCCATAAGTTATCTTTCTTATCAATAACGGCATATGTATTTAAAAACGATGTTACATACCTGGCATTTTCCATTACCATGTGTGGCTTCTGGTATGTATTATTTCCAAAAGGAACATACTCTCTATTTCCCAACTCGTAAACCTCGCCTTTTTCTGTCAATAAAATAATGGAAGAATAACCACATCTTGCATAAACCACATTTTCCATCAAAAGTATCGGTTCTGTAATAACGTTCATATAGGTACTGTTTAAATCATTCATAGATGTTTCACATAATATGCCTGCCGGATTTCCTCCCAATCCGTAAAGATTGTTATCCTCAGTAATGTAAATCATAAAATATTCACCGGAAAAATCAACATGCTTTACATTTTCTGCAAGTAAAACAGGTTCTTTAATTGTGGTCAGGTCTTCCCGTAGTTCTCCTAATTGACCATATTCACTATGTCCAGTTCCCCAAAGCACCCCCTGGTTATCAATCCAAAAATGGTTTCCAGCACGAATTGTATCTGTCACATAACAATCAGCAATCTGGAAATTCTCTATCTTTTTGATATCCTCCAAATTTTCAGCATAAATTATATTTTGAGTCTGTGTAACATTCTCAGATAATTCGACTTTTTCTGAGAATAAATGTTCTGCCGATTCGACTTCGCTTTCCACAAAATAATTGTCAGCTGATATATCACTGCTTGCTGTTTCCGAATCAATTGCTTGTTCTTGTCGTGAAATATTACTTATACCTTGATCTTTTTCATCAGTTGTAAGTTTAATAAACGTTATCAATGTAGCAAAACACAAAACAATTATTAAAATCAAAAATCCTCTTTTTTTCCTCTTGCTAAAAATACTTTTCATTCTTTTTTCCATCCCCCTCTTTGCCCCAATTGAAGATATACCATATACCATTCTTTGACTTGACTCTAAAATTCGTAGTAACGTTTCTGCATAGTTATTCTTATCATTTTTTCCTAAGCTGGATAGAACTCTATAATCACAAGCCAGTTCACAATCCTCTTGCATATCGAAATAAGCAATCCATACGAAAGGATTAAACCATTGAACAACAATGCAGATGGTACCAATTAATAACCAAAGATTATCCTTTGTCTTATAATGCTCAAATTCATGCAATAATACAAATTTTCTGTCAATTGCATTTTCCATTACTTGTGCACTGATCAATATTTTTGGCTTGAAGATACCAACAAGACAATTATATTTCTCGACTTCATATACATCAATTTTATGTTTAAACCTCCCGACTTTTCTCTTTTCAATATTTTGAAAGGCAAGAATACTTCCAGTCAGAAAATAAATTGAAACAACAAGACTCCCACTACACCAGATAATCAATAATAATCTTTTTTTGTTATTAAGTAGATCGTTTTTATTCAATTTTTCCTGAATTTCCGTGTCACCATTTTTAACTGCCTTATAAGTATTAGAAATGTTATAATTTCCGATATCCTCCCTGGCGTTCAACTGTTGTCCATTTGTATCAGAAAAAACATTTTCGGAAATATCATCTTCTAAAAAGCGATCCTCCAAAATATCAACATCCGCAGCAATAGAGTTATCATGAATTAATATATTGTGTAAATAACTGTTTTGTACTACTAACGGAATATGTAACGGAAGCAATATCCTTAAAGCAACAAATAACCACAAAAAATACAGTATATTGGGGTTGCATTTTTTCCAAAAGATTTTGCGAAACAAAAGTATCAACAGAATTAACATAGTCGTACCCAATATCATATTAATGGCACTTCCCATCGTTGTCCTCCTTAAGTTCCTGTAAAAGATTTCGCAATTCTTGAATATCATCTTGGGAAATTTCTGATTCTCTAACCATGTACGATACCATAGCTCCCATTTTACCTCCAAAGAATCGATCCATTAACCCTTTTGTTTCCTTTCTAATTACCTCTTCTCTTTTTATCACTGCATAATAATATTTTGTACGACCTTGCACAAAGTATGAAACAGTACCTTTCTTCTCCATTCTCCTTAAAAAAGAAATAATTGTCTGTTTTGACCAGTTTTTCTGATTTTCTAAAGCTTTCACCATCTGCATAATGGATAGCATCTCTTTTTGCCACAATAGATTTAAAATAATTTCTTCTGATTCGGTAATTGTATTCATAACCCCTTTTTGGTCACCTCCTTGTTACCAATGTATATTATCACACTAGATCACCAATTGCAATATAAAAAGATCGGCGGGGACAATTTTGATTTTCATATTACCGCTACAAAGAATACACATACCAGAAAAATCCCCATGACAGATGATGTCTATGATGTACTGAGTGAACTGCACAAATACCTTTTCATATTAAGAAAAGATTATTGTGTTGATGGGAAAAAGGATTTTCTGTTCTATTCTAAATCGGGTAATCTGCTGAACATAACATCATTCAATTATGAATTGAAAAAAGGCTGTTGAAAAGTATAATGAGACAGCGGAGTATAAAATTGATAAGATTTCAGCTCATACGTTGCGTCACACTGGCTGTACAAGAGATGCGGAGGATGGAATGGACATTAAAGTCTTACAATACATTATGGGGCATTCCAACACACAGATTACAAACAATGTTTACAATCACGTCAATGAAGAACGCGCGGCAAGTGAGGTCGTCAATGTGGCTGAAAGGCGCAGAAACAGGGCATAAACGGCAAAAAATTCATACACCAATTTTCATCTTACGGAAAAGGGTTTTTACACCAATTTTACACCAATCATGTGTAAAGATATGTGGATTTATAACAGGTTACGTGAAATGACCGCTTGTCGTAAAATCCCCGCAAATGCCGAAAAATAAGGATTTGCAGACTTATAACAAGCTGCATCAGGTTTGCAAAACATCACCCCAATCTTACAACAATGTAAGAATTAAAAGAGAAATGTAAGCTAATCAAATAGCGGGCAGTTCTCTTTTTTGATATACTGCAATTACAGTCAGACAGAGGAAACGCAAAAACAGATACGGCATTGTCTAAATAACGAAAAATAAAAGAATAGTCAATATTTATGAAAGGGCAGGGGACGAAAATGGCGATTTTAGAGGTAAAAAATGTGAGCAAGATCTATTCGACGCGCTTTGGGAGCGCGAAGGTGCAGGCGCTCTCAAACATGAACTTTTCGGTGGAGGAGGGCGAGTATGTGGCGATCATGGGCGAGTCCGGCTCGGGCAAGACGACACTGCTGAACATACTTGCATCGCTCGACAAGCCTACGGGCGGGGAGGTGCTGCTAAAGGGCAGGAACCTGACAGCGATCAAGGAGAAGGAGCTGTCGGCATTCCGGCGTGACAATCTCGGGTTTGTCTTTCAGGATTTTAACCTGCTCGACAACTTTTCCCTGAGGGACAATATCCTGCTCCCGCTTGTACTGCAGGGGAGGGCGGTTGCACAGATGGAGCAGCTCATTGAGCCGATCGCACAAAGACTCGGCATTGCGCAGCTGCTGGCGAAGTACCCATACGAGGTTTCGGGCGGACAGAAGCAGAGGGTGGCAGTGGCGCGGGCGATCATCATCAGCCCGCAGCTGCTCCTCGCGGATGAGCCGACAGGGGCGCTTGACTCCAAGGCGACAGAGGATCTGCTGAGGGTGTTTCGGGAGATCAACAATGACGGGCAGACGATCCTGATGGTGACGCACAGCACGGATGCAGCGAGCCATGCAGACCGCATTTTGTTCATAAAGGACGGGGAGGTCTTCCACCAGCTGTACCGCGGAAACATGACGAACGAGCAGCTTTACGCGAAGATATCGGACGCGCTTGCGATGCTCAGGAACCAGTCGGGGGCAAGACACCCGGGGACCGAGTTAAAGATCTCTTAAATTCATAAAAAGGAGTGTGAGGATCATGAACCATCTATATTGCAGGTTGGCAGTGACGAATTTGAAGAACAACGGGCAGTTTTATGTGCCGTATATTCTGGCAGGCATGGTATCGGCGATGATGTTCTATATCATGCGTGCCGTCCAGGGGAACGACAGCATCAACGCGATGCGCGGTGCCAGCGTACTCCATATCGTGCTTTTTATGGGCGTTGTCATCGTCGGGGCGTGTGTGTGCATCTTTCTGTTTTACACGAACAGTTTTGTGATGAAACGCCGCAAGAAGGAGCTGGGTGTTTACAATATCCTCGGCATGGAGAAGCGGCATATCGCAAAGGTGCTGGCATGGGAAGCCTTGATCCTGTATCTGATCTCTGTCTGCGGCGGTCTGGTGTGCGGCATCGTGTTCAACAAACTGGTGGTCATGTTTCTGTGCAAACTGACAGGCGTGTCAGAAAGTATTCCGTTTTATATCTCGGGCTGGGGCTGCCTGCAGACTGCGGAGCTGTTTGCGGTCGTGTATGTGCTGATGCTGCTGTACAATTTTATGCAGGTAAAGCTCGCGGATCCCATTGCACTCCTGCACGGAAACAATGTGGGGGAGCGGGAGCCAAAGGCAAAGTGGGTGTCAGCGGTGATCGGGGTTGTGTGCATCCTGTCGGGGTACTATCTTGCGGTCCACGTGAACGGCGTCATCGAGGCGGTCAATATATTTTTTGTGGCGGTACTGCTGGTCATCGCGGGAACTTATGAGCTGTTCTTATCGGTGAGCATCGCGGTGCTCAAACTGCTCAGGAACAATAAAAAATACTATTATAAGGCTTCGCATTTTATCGCGGTTTCCGGTATGATGTACCGCATGAAGCGCAATGCCGTCGGGCTTGCCAATATCTGCGTGCTCTCCACGATGGTGCTGGTGATCATATCGACGACAGTGTGTCTGTATGCGGGGGTGGAGGATTCCCTGCAGACGCTGGAGGCTGACGCGACGTTCTATTTTGACAGTGTACCCGGGGCGGCGGTCAGAGAACAGCTGACAGGGCAGTTTCATGCTGTGGCGGAAAGCCAGGGCAGAAAAGTGACAGAAGTGTCAGAATATACGGATGTCCTGGTCGTGACGCACCGTGTGGGCAATGAGATCGAGAAGTACGACAACGAAAACGGATCATATGGTTTTTCGGATATGGGCATGCTCTACGTGATGACCAAATCGGACTTCGAGAAGTATACAGGGCATACGCTTGGCGCGATCGCACCCGGAAGCGTGATGGTCACATCGCCGGACGGAACCGCGCAGGACAGCATCAAGGTGTTTGGCAGGACATATGCGGTCGCGGGAACATTGGAGCTGACAGAAGACTTTCCGGTCAACGAGATGGAAGGATTTCTGGGGAACACGGAAGTGCGCTATATGGTCGTGGCGGATGACGATGAATTGGAGCACCTGGGCGCGGACGTGGAAGTCCAGTATCATGTCGGCGTGGAGACGGACGGGACGCGCGAGGAGCGGCTGATGTACGCTGCGGCTGTCCGGGAGGCGGTGGAAGCGTGCAGGACACAGGCCGGATTTGACCGCTGCCTGCTCTACTCAAGGGTAGAACAGCGGGAGGAGTACATGAGAATGAACGGCGGATTTTTGTTCCTCGGGCTGTTTCTCGGGATCCTGTTTTTGATGATCACAGTGCTGATCATCTATTACAAGCAGATCTCGGAGGGATTTGAGGACAGGGAGCGCTTCGCGATCATGACCAAAGTAGGTATGAGCCGCGAGATGGTGAGGGCGGCGATCAACGCGCAGGTGCGCACCGTATTTTTCCTGCCGATCACCGTGGCGGTGCTCCATCTCGTGATGGCTTTTCCGATGCTGAAACTGATGCTGCTGGTGTTCGGGCTGGCAAATGTACAGTTGTTTGCGGGGTGTCTTGCGGCGACGGCGGCAGTGTTTGCAGTCATTTACTTTATCGTGTTCAGGCTTACCTCGAGAAGCTACTACAAGATTGTGTATTAGTGGATGTTGAAAGTTTGTTATAGTTCAACCTGGGACTTCGCACTACGCTGCGAAGTCCGTGAGAAAGCATAGTGGGTTACTGTTCACTCGTCAATAAAAGTAGTGAAAAACGTGCGCCAAAATGCTTGCACTTTAGCATTTTGTGTGCAAATGGGTTGCTGTTTACGCCTTCATTACATAAAATTGTGTCAGAATTAGTTGGGGCGTGAACAGTAACCATAGTGGTTGGGATGCACCAAACCAATGCATCAAATCATGGGCATCAAATCATGCAAAAAATTTCTTGACATCGATTCAAAAGAACGGTATAGTTATTCCTGGAACGTGTCTATACACGTTCGAAAATGCTAGGGGTGCACATCGCTGAGACTTTACCCTCATTACTTGAACCGGATAATACCGGCGTAAGGAAGCAGTATGGGAATAATGGATACCTGGAACTGGCTCTGGGTTCAAACGATGCTCGCCTCCTCGCAAAACGAAGGAGGATTTTTTTATGTTGTACAATGTGGTAGTGGACGAATGGGGCGGCACGACTTACGTGCCGACGGCACTTGGCAATGTGCTGCTCGGGGCGGTGATCATCGCGCTGCTCGCGGCGGCGATTGTCTTTGCAAAGATGCACGCAAAAAAGCTCGGCGAGGATCGGGAGCCTGGCAGGAACGGAGCCGGAAGCGGCAGGATGACCATAAAGCAGCTGGTATTCTGCGCGATGGCGGTCGCGCTCGGCACGGTGCTGTCAAACATCAAGCTGTTTGACCTGCCGTACGGCGGCTCGGTCACAATGCTGTCAATGCTCGTGATCTGTCTGCCGGGGTACTTTTTCGGATTTGGCGCGGGTCTGATGACGGGACTTGCGTACGGCGTGCTGCAGCTTTTGATCGATCCGTATATCCTGTTCCCGGCGCAGCTTGTCATGGACTATTTGCTGGCATTCGGCGCGCTGGGGCTGTCCGGTCTGTTTTCAGGCGCAAAAAATGGTCTGGTGAAGGGGTATGCCGTCGCCGTGCTGGGGCGCTATGTGTTTGTGGTGCTCTCCGGCTGTATATTCTTTGCGTCCTACGCGTGGGAGGGCTGGGGCGTGCTGCCGTACTCGCTGGTGTACAATGGCAGCTATATCTTTTCCGAGGCAGCCATAAGCATCGTGATCATACTTCTGCCGCCGGTGAAGTCGGCTGTGGGCAGGATCAGGAAGCTGGCGCTGGAGTAGCCGGGCGCCGATACAGGCTCTGATAATATATAATAGTAGATATATTTTTGCTAAAAAAATGCAGGTTTTGATGACCTGCGTTTTTTGTTATGGTATGATTACAGCAGGTGTAAATGTGAGATACAGATAACAGAGAGGAATAAACGAAAGGAACAAACGATATGAAGCTTAACTTATCAGGAACCTGGCAGTTTGCACTGGACGGGGAGAAGGCAGGGATCCGACAGGAATTTTTCAAAAAAACGTCATTTGAGGACACGATCGACCTGCCGACGACGACTGCCGAGGCAAAGAAGGGCGAGAGGGGCACGGAGCGCTCTGTGGGATATCTGACAGAGACGTATCACTTTGAGGGATATGCCTGGTATCTGCAAACGATCGAGATCCCGGAGGCGGAGCGGGGAAAACGGTTCTTTTTCTCCATGGAGCGGACCAGAAAGTCGACGGTGTGGGTGGACGGCGTGCCGGCTGGGCACTTTGACAGTTTCTATGCGGCGCACCGCTACGAACTGTCAAAGTGGCTCACGCCCGGAATGCACACGCTTGTCGTGATGACGGACAACACGGATTATATCTCAAAGGGCGGTCATATGACTTCGCCGGACACACAGACAAACTGGAACGGCATTCTGGGAGAGATTTTCCTGGAATCCGTCGAGGATATCGCGATCGATCAGATGGGACTCTATCCGTCCAGGAAGGAAAAAGATGTGGAGATCCGCCTGCAGCTCTCCCATGGCAGCGCGCTCGATGGCATCCGGGTCAGCGCAGGCTGCCGGCTGACGAAACTCAGGATGAAGGAGGGCAGGGATTTCGAGCACTTTGAGCCGCTGTATACACAGGCGGTGGAGACGCGCAGGGAGTGGATCGCACAGGGCAAAGGGCAGGATCTGCCGTATAGGATCGAGACGCTGGAGGATTTGCCGGAGAAAATCTACGAGGTTTCTGCCCTGGACACCAGGCTGACGCTCAGATACCCGCTGGGGGAGCAGGCGAGGGAGTGGGATGAGTACGATCCCTGCGTCTATGAGCTGACAGTCCGCATCCTGCGCGGCGGCAGTGTGCTCTGCGAGCGGACAAGCCACTTCGGACTGCGCGAGTTTACACACAATGAACTGAAACTGTACTGCAACGACAAGGAGATCTTCCTGCGCGGCACGCACGACGGCATGAGCTTCCCGCTGACGGGCTATGCCCCGATGGATCTCGATTCGTGGCTCCGGGTGTACGGCACCAGCAAGGAGTACGGGCTCAACCACTACCGGTATCACACCTGCTGTCCGCCGAAAGCGGCGTTTCTGGCGGCGTCATACCTTGGCATCTATGTGCAGGCTGAACTGGCATTCTGGGGTTCCATCTACGAGGCGGGGGACGAGAACTACGACCGGGAGCAGCAGGAATTCCTGCTGCAGGAGGGGATCCGCGCGCTCGACGCGTTCGGCGATCTGCCGTCGTACTTTGGCATGAGCATGGGGAACGAGCTGTGGGGCAGCAAGGCGGAGATCAACCGGATCATGGGTGTGCTCAAGGCGCATGACGACCGCCACCTGTACACGCAGGGGAGCAACAACCATCAGTTTGTGCCCTCCGTGCTCCCGAACGACGATTTTTTCAGCGGCGTGCGTTTCTCCACACACCGCCTCTTCCGCGGCTCCTATGCGATGTGCGATGCGCCGCTTGGATTTGTGCAGACACAGAGACCGGGCGCATACTGGGATTACGATGAGATGATATCGCCCGCCGGGATCACGGGGAGTGAGTCTTCCAAAGGCGGAACGATACAGATCCAGTACGGCACAGACATCAAGGAGGTGGAAGTCGGAGAGGGTGAGCAGGAAGTGATCCCGCATGTCCCGGTGGTCTCGCACGAGATCGGACAGTACGAGTTCACGCCTGATTTCCACGAGATCGAGCGGTACACAGGCGTCCTGCAGCCCGAGAATATGAAGATCTTTCGCGAGCGCATGGAGGAAAAGGGTCTTCTTGGCTGCGCTGACGAGTATTTCCGCGCGTCGGGAAAGCTGGCGGCGGCGTGCTATAAGCTCGAGCTCGAGGCGGCGCTGCGCAGTGCGAATCTGAGCGGATTCCAGCTGCTCGACATCAAGGATTTCCCGGGGCAGGGAACGGCGCTTGTGGGGATCATGAATGCGTTTCAGATCAACAAGGGCGCCATCGCGCGGACAGACTGGCGCATGTTCTGCTCCGACACGGTGCTCCTGCCGACGCTGAACAGCTTTGTGATGAGAGGCGGAGACTGCATCCGCAGCGAGGTGAAGCTGCGGTATTACCGCCCGGAAAAACGCACCAACGTGCAGCTCAGTGCAGTGTGGTATCTGAAAAAACAGGCGTCGGCGGGCAGTGCAGATCAGAAAAAACAGGCAAACAATACAGAGCTTCAAAAGATTGCGGTCCAGACGCTGGATTGTGCGGCGATATCGGGAAGAGGACTCCTGACACTGGGCACGATCGAGCTGCGCGTGCCCGATTGTGAGAACAACGCGGCGTATATCCTTCGATTTTCGCTGACCAGTGACAACGCGGATGACATCGTGAATGAGTATGATGTATTTATATATGAAGGGAATAGACATATTATAAATAAAGAAACTGTGTATAATGAGATTACGAATGAAGAGACTGTGAATAAAAAGACTGTGAATGAAGAGACTGTGAATAAAAAGACTGAAAATAAACATACTGCGGATCAAAATAATGTGAATGAAAAAACGAATCCCAACCCAGTCTGCATCACAAGCGACACTGACACCGCGCTGGCGGAGTGCGGCAAGGGCGCGTCTGTGTTGTTGTTCGTGAAGCCGGACAGCGCGCTGCCGGACAGCCGTCTAAAGGGAGAGTACTGTACTGATTTCTGGTGTTATCCGATGTTCCGCTCGATCTCGGAGGGGGCGGGCAAGCCAGTTCCCGTCGGGACGATGGGACTGCTGATCGATACGGATCACCCGGCGCTTGCGGGGTTTGTGTGCGAGGAGCACACGACAGCGCAGTGGTATCAGATCGTCATGCACTCCCAGCCCAGGATCCTGGACAGCACCGAGGAGACGAAAGACATCAAGCCCATCGTGCGCATGATGGACAACTTTGAGCGCAATCACAACTTGGGGCTCATCTATGAAGTGGAGCGCGAAAACGGGAAAATGCTCGTCTGCGAGGCGGATCTTTTGACTCTGCGCAGCGAGTACCCGGAGGCGGACTGTCTGTACCGGAGTCTGGTGGACTATGTACAGTCGGAAAAGTTTTTGCGGCGGGATAAATAAAATAGAGCAATGAAGAAAGGTTGATATTGAAATGGAAACGGACAATGAATTGCTAAATAACCTGGATCAATTGCACACGACTGAACTGGGCGCAGTGCGCATAAAGAGAAATTTGTCATTGGTTACGGATGACGTGATTGCGTGGTGCAGAACAAAGATCAGTTCGGACAATGCTGTCATTACCAGGAAAGGGAAAAACTGGTATGCGGCTGTAGAGGATTGTATCATCACAGTCAATGCATATAGTTATACGCTCATAACTGCACATAAACAATAATCAGGATCAGTTCCCGTCAGCATGTTGATTTTATCGGCGTGTCCACATATAATAGGAAGGAGAGGAAGGAGCATTATATTGCGGTATGCATGTTAGATGAGCAGAGTCGGGAGTTTGAACAATTTATCGACAGCAGGACAGGGACTTATCAGATATGCGGGAAGCTGGAAAAGATGAAATATCAGCCGCCTTACGATTTGCTCGCAGCGTGTATTGGCATTGACAATAAGGATCGATTAGAACGAATGATATCAAAAAAGTACGAGATCAGAGTCATCGATCCTGATATAAAGGAATGATTATTTTGTTGTTGGGACTGTGCGGAGTCTGGAGCGGGATTGAAAAAAGGAGAAAACATATATGACACAGATACATTTACCGGATAAAGTCAGGTATATCATAACAAAACTGGAGGCAGCAGGGTATGAGGCGTATGCGGTGGGCGGATGTGTCAGGGATTCCCTGCTCAGGAGAACACCCAGTGATTGGGATGTCACCACCTCGGCAAAACCGCAGCAGATCAAAGCTGTATTCCGCCATACGATCGATACCGGCATACAGCACGGTACAGTGACAGTCATGCTCGACCGAGAGGGGTTTGAGGTGACGACGTATCGGATCGACGGCGAGTATGAGGACAGCCGCCACCCGAAGGAAGTCATCTTTACAGCGAATCTGATCGAGGATCTAAAGCGCAGGGATTTTACGATCAATGCCTTTGCCTACAATGATCAGAGCGGTATCGTCGATGCGTTTGACGGCATAAAGGATCTGCATCAGGGCATTATCCGGTGTGTGGGTGAAGCGTCAGAGCGTTTTGGCGAGGATGCGCTCCGCATGCTCCGGGCAGTGCGTTTTTCGGCACAGCTGGGATTTTCGATCGCGGAGGATACCAGGTCTGCTATCAGTGCGCTTGCGCCTAGCCTTGCGAAGATCAGTGCAGAGCGCATACAGGCGGAGCTGGTGAAGCTGCTCGTTTCAGACCATCCTGATCACATGCGCGACGCGTACGGGCTGGGGATCACAGCGGTCATACTGCCGGAGCTGGACGCCGCATTTGCAACACAGCAGCACAATCCACATCATCAGTATACAGTAGGGGAGCATCTCATGCAGAGCCTGCTTCATACGCGATCCGACAAGAGCCTGCGGATCGCAGCACTTTTGCACGATATCGGAAAACCGTCCACAAGGACGACCGATGAGGATGGAATCGACCATTTTCACGGGCATGTGGAAGTGGGGGAGCAGATGGCGGTCGATATCTTAAAACGGCTGAAATTTGACAACGATACGATTGATAAAGTGCAGAAATATGTCAGGTATCACGACTATAAACCGGAAGCGAACGCACGTTCTGTCCGACGTGCCATCAACAGGATCGGCGAGACGTATTTTCCACAGGTGATGGAGATCAGACGCGCGGACACACTGGCGCAGAGCCTTTATGAGCGGGAGGAAAAACTGGCGCAGATCGATGAGATCATGAGGCTTTACACCCAGATCATGGAAGCGAGACAGTGCATATCGTTAAAGACACTGGAAATCACAGGAAATGACCTGATCGCACTCGGCGTGCCCAGAGGGAAGCGGATCGGGGAGATCCTGAACCAGCTTCTCGACGAGGTTCTGCAGAATCCGGAAAACAATCTGCATGAATATTTGATAGAAAAAGCAAAAGAAATGCTGTAGAAAGAAGTGGAATAAACAATCCCCCTTCGACATAAGATAGAATAAGTCGCTATCTGTGCAGAGGGGGATTTCCCCCTTCGACATAAGATAGAATAAGTCGCTATCTGTGCAGAGGGGGATTTCCCCCTCCGACATAGGATAGAATGAATCGCGATAGAATCAATCATTATCTGTGTGGAGGGGGATTTTTTGTGAATGATAAGTCAGTGAACGTGCTGGAACAATATGATGTGACGATCAACCGCACCTTCAAGGGGCGTGGAACCATAATCTGTGATACGCAGCAGGGTATGCGTGTACTCAAAGAATACCGGGGAAGGACGGAGAAGCTCGAACTCCTGTATCAGCTTCAATGCAGGCTGAATGACAGCCTAAGGACCGATATGCTGATCAGAAACAAGGAGGGAGCGCTGTTTGTGAAGGATATTGACAACAGCATTTATATACTTGAGGAGCAGGTTGAAGGGAAGGAGTGCAGCTATAAGAGCGAGGAGGACATCGTTAAGGCATTTGGCGCCATGGCAAAACTCCATCTGAAATTTATGATACCAGTATCGGACGATACATATACAATGCCCGTTTTTTTCTATGCTGACGAGATGGAAAAGCATACAATGGAGTGCAGGCGGGTTAAAAATTATTTAAAGAAACTGCACAGCAAAACCGATTTCGAGCGGGCGCTGCTGCAGGAGTACGACTATTTTCTCGACAGGGCTGTGGAGGTGACAAAGCGTGCCAAGGAGGAGTCCAGGGCGGAGTACGAAGCATATGTGAACAGCAATGGACTTTACTGTCATGGTGATTATCAATATCACAATGTCTTGTTTGGGAAAAACAGCACTGGAAACTATACCGGCATCATCAATCTGGAACATTTTGCACACGATGCGGGTGCGCGGGATTTCTATCTGTTATTTCGGAAAATTTCGGAAAAGTGTGACTGGTCAGCAGATATGGCACAGAGTATGCTCGACGCGTACCAGAACCGCCGGGTATTTCCGCCGATCGAGTGGAGAAGCCTGTGCCTGAGACTCGCGTACCCTGAAAAATTCTGGAAGATCATCAATTTTTATTATAACTCCCGAAAGTCGTGGATGCCAAACCGCAACTACGACAAGCTCGAGAGCCTGATCCGGCAGGAAAAAAATAAGGAAAGGCTGCTGGATAAGTTCTTTTCATGAAGGGGTTGTATCTAGGCGCAAAAAAATATATAATAGGTTTACAATAATATCGCGGGGATCGATCGGGTTGAGGAGTTATGTGATGGAGGACGCGAAGATAAAGGCAAATAAGATAAAAGTTGCCCTCGCACAGACACAGATCATCTGGGAGGATAAGATGCGCAATTATGACACTGCCGAAAAGCGGATCAGGGAGGCGGTGGAACAGAAAGCGGAGGCAGTATTTTTCCCGGAAATGAGTTTTACGGGGTTTTCCATGGATACGGATTCCACGAAAGAAAGCGATGGGGCGACAATACAGCATATGAGTGCACTGGCACAGCAGTATCATGTCAATATAGGATTTGGGTGGGTGAAGGATTGCATCCGCGCATGCGGAAAGTGTGAGAATCATTATACAGTTGTGGATGTTGCGGGAAATATGATTTCTGACTATGTGAAGATCCACCCGTTTTCCTATTCAGGGGAGGATATGAGATTTCAGGGCGGCAGTGAGTTGGTGTACTTTGCACTGAATGGCATTCCATGCAGCAGTTTTATCTGTTACGATCTGCGTTTTCCTGAGATTTTTCAGGCTGTCTCCAAGAGGGCACATGTGATCATCGTGCCCGCAAACTGGCCGGCGGGGCGCAGGGATCACTGGAAAGCGCTCCTGCGGGCGCGCGCCATTGAAAATCAGGCGTATATCCTTGCAGTCAACTGTGTCGGTCAGATCGGAGGCGTATCGTATACGGGAGACAGCTGTGTCGTCAGTCCGAATGGGGATGTGGAGGCGGAGCTGTCGGATCGGGAAGGTATGGTCGTGTGGGAGCTGACTGATGATGCGGCGTGTCTGCGCGCGGAATTTCCGGTAAAACGGGACAGGAGAGAAGCCTTTTACAGTGGATTGTTATGAAAGTTAGGAACTGTTAAGAATTAACTTTGCAGATGACGCAGTATAAATCTTTTTATGCAAGGCGGAGGAATGAGGCGTACTGGGGTACGCCGATTGACGACAACGCGGCATAAGAAGATTTAGACAAGTCAGATGTAAAGATTAATTCTTTAACAGTTCCTTAGATAGTATGACAAGGGGAAATACAGGATGATAAAAATACACGGAAATATGAAATGCATAATGGCTGTATTGTTTGCGGCAGCTGTCCTGACATTCACAGGATGTGCCCAGAATGTCAGCCCGCTGGGCGGCGCAGACCAGCCAGATCAAAATACGGTCCAGGACACAGACCAGCAGACTGTGATCAATGAGCTCAACAGGAGCGGTATCTACGATTCTGAGGACGCCGCCGTGGTTGTCAAAAAAGACCTGGAGGCAGGGACGGTGCAGTTTCAGAATATCACGTCCTCACGCCGGTACACACTGCATTATGACGGTACAACCACCGTCTATGATAAGAATGACCAGGCACTTTCCATGGAGCAGCTCAAGGAGGGAAGTGTCGTTACAGTGCGCTTTTATAAGCCCAGAAAGGCGCTGGCTTACGTGAAGGAGAACCCGAACTGTGTCAGCTACAACAATGTCCGAAACTACAACATGGATCTGCGCAAAGGAACGATAACGATCGGCAATGAACTCTACAATATCAGCGGTCATGTCGTTGTCGTCTCCGACGGCAGGGAGACGGACATGATGGAAGTGAACCAGATGGATGTACTCAGCGTATGGGGATATAAAAATATGATCTACGGCGTCAATGTCGAGAAAGGGCACGGATATCTGCGCCTTCAGAATGAGGACTATTTTGTGGGTGGATGGATCGATGTCGGGGAGAGCGTGATCAGGAAGGTGGGGCAGGACATGCTGTTGGTGGTTCCGGAGGGGACACACACAGTCACTGTCAGCAATAAGGGAAGCAGTGCCACACAGGAGATCACATTTGCCAGAAACGAGGAGATGGCGTGGGATCTGGGAGATATTGAGATCACGGTAGTCCAGAAAGGAACCGTTATTTTTACACTCAATCCGGTAACGGCAAAGGTCTTCATCGATGGCAGGGAAGTCAATGTCTCGAGACCTGTCGAGATCGAGTATGGGCTTCATCAGATGCGTATCACAGCAGACGGGTATGATCCTGTGGCACAATACATCAGGGTGGCGGAGCCGTCCGCGAACATCGCTGTGGAACTTGAGCAGAGTGAGGAGGAGCCGGAGGAAGAAACGAGCGAGGCTTCGTCGAAGAAGACAACAGATCAAACAGACGACGATGACGACGATGACGATGAGGAGGGGACGACCAGCAAGAAATATCCGTCAAAGCCCTTAGAAACCGAGGAGGAAGAGGAATCCGAGAAAGAGACAGAAGAAAAGAAAGATGAAAAGAACACGGTCGCGTCCTCAACAACCAAATATAAAGTATATATCGATGCGCCGAGCGGTGTGGAAGCGTATCTGGATGGAAGTTATATAGGGATAACACCTGTTAGTTTCAACAAGGCTGAGGGGAGCTATGTGGTGACGCTCAGGAAGTCCGGATATCAGACAAGAAGCTATACATTGCAGATCGATGCGGAGGAGAAAGACGTGAATTACTCGTTTACAGACCTCATAAAGTTGGACGAGTAGTGAAAAGTGCGGATATTTTTCCAAAACCTATAAAAAACAGCAAATTTTAGGCTTTTTTCCTTGACAAATAAACGCTTTTCGCCTATAAATAGATATAGGCGTCAAAACGGCGCAGAGTCATATTATATACAGATATTTATAGGAGGAGTTCACAATGAACAAAACAGAATTAGTTGCTGCTATGGCTGAGCATGCAGACATGACAAAGAAGGATGCTGAGAAGGCGCTCACAGCTTTCACGGAAGTTGTTGCCAAGGAATTAAAGAAGGGCGAGAAGATCCAGTTAGTAGGTTTTGGTACATTTGAGGTAGCTGAGAGAGCAGCCAGAAAAGGAATAAATCCCAAGACAAAAGAGGAGATCGACATTGAGGCTTCCAAGGCACCGAAGTTCAAACCGGGCAAGGCATTGAAGGACGAAGTGAACAGATAATTGCTTTTTAAACGAGATGTTTCAGACAACCGATGAGGTGCACTTCATCGGTTGTTATCATTTGGGGGAGAAGAAAAGTTTTTGGCAAATGGGGGTAGTGTGAATGAGACTGGACAAATTTTTAAAGGTATCACGCATCATCAAACGCCGCACCGTGGCAAACGAGGCATGTGATGCAGGGCGGGTACTCATCAATGACAAACCGGCAAAGGCGTCGACGAATGTCAAGGTGGGGGATATCCTGACGATACAGTTTGGCAATAAGGAGACTAAGGTGGAGATCCTGGACGTGCAGGAGACCGTCAAAAAGGATGATGCAAAAGAGCTCTTCCGATACATATAGCTGATTTTTTCCTCATATAATATAGGGAGCACTCGTATGAGGAGAAGGGCGTATTCTATATGGAAAGCAGGGAGATCAGAAACGGAAGCAGTGGAAATGGCGGTGCCGGGATCGGGAAACACCGTTTCAGTATGGAGCAGCGCAGGGAATGTAAGATCACCGGCGTGGTGGAGGTCCATTCTTTTGATGAGAATACTATTCTGATGGAGACGGTGGATGGGATGCTGACCATCAAGGGCACGAATCTCCATGTGGGGCGGCTGAATCTGGAGAAAGGCGAGGCGGACGTGGACGGCACAGTAGATTCACTGGTCTATTCTGACAAGAACACTCTGGCGAAAAAAGGAGAAGGGCTGCTTACACGCCTGTTTGGTTGATGAGTGGAGAGATTGTAAAGGAGTGGCATTTCTGGCTGGTGTCGATTGCGACAGGTGCATTTATGGCGTTTGTGTACGATGTGCTCAGACTTCTGCGCCGGCTGCTCAGACATGGCAGGTTTGCGGTCGACCTTGAAGACATCCTGTACTGGACTGCTTGCTTTGGACTGAGCTTCACGCTGCTGTACTATGGGAATAATGGCGTGATCCGTTTCGCGGCAGTGCTCGGAGCGGCATTGGGAATGTTTGTCTATACGGTTACGGTGGGGCGTTTTTTTGTGCGGGTCAGTTTTTGGATCATCGATAAGACAGTTGGAAGCCTGTTTCGGCTGACCGGGAAAACGATTCAGAAAATACACAGGCTGCTCAGACCGATTCAGTGTTTCGCTAAAAAATGTTACTGTAAATGGAAAAGCCATATAAAGCGTTTATTGCAAAAATTGCAGTTGACGTGTACTTCAAATCGTCATAAAATGAAAGTACATAAGCACAAAAAGGCAAAGGACAGAAAGGGAGAGGGGTCGGATGTCAGAAAGAGCGGCGAAAGGAAATCAGAACGAAAAAAGGCCGGCAGGAAAAAACACCCGGAAGACTCCGGAATTTCTCCGAGCCCGAAATGAGAACCGTTTGGGTATGATCATTGCCCTGCTTGCCATTTCGATCATGACCGGTGTTGTCGGGATCAATTCTGTTTCCTTAAAACAGAAGGAGAAAATGTATTCGGCAAGAGAGCAGGAGCTCATGCAGCAGATCGCTGTGGAGGAAGCGCGCGCAAAGGAACTTGAGGAGTTTGCCACATATACCAGGACAAAGAAATATGCGGAGGAAGTGGCAAAGGATAAACTGGGGCTTGTGTATGAAAATGAAATCATATTTCAGGAGGCTGACTGACCAGAAAAAGTGCACCGTTATATAGCTGGGGAATTTGTTCCTCTGCCTTATAGCGGTGTTTTGCGATTATTGTCAATAAAAAATCGTGATGCAGTGCACAGGTTTGACAAAATCTGATAGTCCCCCATTCTATAATGGTTAAAATGATTAATCTAAGAGGGGGATATACACTATGTTGAAGGTAAGGACATTAAAAGCTTTTCGGGAAGCAGAGAATAGATCGGGCATTATACAGGGGTATTTGTTTAACGGATACAGCAAAAGGAAATTGTACTGCCTGTCAGAGACTTATGAGGAACTTGCAAGGCTCTACCGCGGGATACCGCAGATGGATAAGAACTGCGTTGACAGGAAAGATGTGCTCTATAGGAAGCAGCTTCAGGAGACAAAAGAGGTATTTGCTAATCATCTCGACGAGATATCAAATGCCTTTGCCGATGTGGCGGACACAGTCGTCCACGTAAGCATGCCGATGGAGCATAAGCGAAAGGCAGTGATCCATCATCTGAAGAGACAGGGCATCATAGTCCGGGAACTGGTGTTTATCGAAGGCGGCGCTGCGGGGAACTATGAATGTGCACCTGATGGACGCTTTGGGAACCGGGTCAGCATCGAGGCACGTGCAGTAGGCAGGCATACCGTGTCAGCGAGTGTGCTGGGTGAATTCTTGTCCTCCTTTTTTGGCAGAAAGCTGGTGCCGTCCGCGGAGAGTGCACTGGTGATCGGGAGAGGATACAATACCTTTATCTATGAGGACGAGCCCAGGTACACCGTTTTGAGTGCTGTTTCAAGGGCGGTCAAGGAAGACGAGAAGATTTCTGGTGACAATTTTTCGTTGGAGGAATATAATCAGAGTCAGGTGGTCGTGATGCTCGCAGACGGTATGGGGAGCGGCGAGCTGGCATGCAGGGACAGCCAGGCAGTCATCGAATTTATGGAGCGGTTTTTAGAAGCGGGGTTCCAGAAGGAGAAGGCGTTCTCAATGGTCAACGGGGCGATCGCTGCGCAGAATGGCTGCTGCAATCTCACGACGCTTGATATCTGTGCGATGAACCTGCTGACAGGGGAAGCTGAGTTCGTCAAGGCCGGCGCGGCGGCAAGTTACATCAAACGGGGGAACTGGGTGGATGAGGTGGCAGCGGACACGCTTCCGCTCGGGAGTATCGATGAGCTGAGTCCGATCACGCAGAGTGTCAGGCTTGCGGATACGGACATGCTGATCATGATCTCTGACGGGATCTCCGATGCAGTCGAGAGCGAGACAGAGGGCAGGCTGCGGGAGATCATTTCAAGGAGTCCCATACAGAATCCCAAGGAGATGGCGGACTATCTCTTGCGTTATGCGATCAGCAGCCAGGGCGGACGTATACGGGATGACATGACAGTTCTAGCCTGTTGTGTGAGACGGCGGAGATGACCGAACAGTGTTAAAGGAGAAATGATATAGATGGTTGACAGGGTTTTGGCGTATGCCAGGGAGAATCATATGATCGAGGAGGGAGACTGTGTTGTGGCGGGGGTGTCTGGAGGTGCGGATTCCGTCTGCCTTCTGCTGATGCTTCTTGAGATCAGAAAAGTGCTCCCGATAGAGATCCGTGTGGTCCATGTCAATCATCTGATCCGTGAAGATGCGGCGGAAGATGCGGAGTATGTCCGAAAATTGTGCCTGGCACATCAGCTTCACTTTACACTGGTGGAGGAGGATGTGGAGGCAGCCGCGCGCAGGCTTCATATTTCAGTGGAGGAAGCAGGGCGGACGGTGCGGTATGATGCGTTTGAGAAAGAACTGGGATCAAAAAAAGGCAGCATTGCGATCGCTCACAACAAAAATGACAGTTGTGAGACCTTTTTATTCCATTTGTTCCGTGGCACTTCGCTCAGGGGGCTGTCCGGGATCCGTCCGGTGCGCGATAAGATCATCAGGCCGCTGCTGTGTCTGTCAAGAGACGAGATCGAAGCCTTTTTGCTGGAAAGAAATGTCTCATACTGCATAGACAGCACCAATTTGGAGGATAATTATTCAAGGAATATCATACGCCACCATATCCTTGATACGGCTGTGCGCGAGATCAGTCCGGCAGCAGTCAGCCATATCAGCGACGCGTGTGAGCGGGTGAAGGAAGCATATGACCTGATCGCAGATAGCACGGATCAGGGAGTTCAGTCCTGCGTGACGGCGACATCAAAAACGATCCATATCGATCGGGAACAGTATCTGCGGCTTCACAAGACGATACAGGGCTATGTGGTGATGGAGGTGCTCGCGCAGGCCGCCGGAAGCAGAAAGAACCTGGAGGCAGTCCATGTCAGACAGGTTCAGAGGCTGATGGACAGCCAGTGCGGGAGGAGCGTCCAGCTTCCATATCATCTGCGGGCAAGGCGTGATTATACTGGGATCTGTATCTGCAAGGAACCTGACGTGACAGCGCATGAGGTTGTCCTGTCTGAGATCGTACTCTCTGATGAGGAGACATATGCGCTGGCGGAGGGAAGGGAGCTTGTAATATCAGTAGGTAAACATCATAAAATCAGGGCAAAATTAATATTTTTGGGAAATAATGGGATTGATTTCAAAAATATTCCGCAAAAAAAGTATACGAAATGGTTTGATTATGGTAAAATAAAAAGAAGTATCGTCATAAGAACCCGCAGACCGGGTGATTTTCTGACGGTGAATGCCATGGATCAGAAAAAAAATTTAAAAGCATATTTTGTTGATCAAAAGATACCGCAGGCTGAGCGTGACCAACTCTGTCTTGTGACAGACGGAAGCCATGTGATCTGGATCGTGGGGGAGCGCATCAGCAATCATTACAAAGTCAGTGAGGACACAAGGACAATTTTGGCGCTTACCTTTGAGGAGGCGCAGTAGAAAAACTGCAGAATGATGATGCATGTGTCACGCTGTGTGGGTGTCATGTGGGAAAGAGAACAAAGGAGGACTCAAATATGGCTGAGAGGATCAGAGTCATGTTGACGGAGGAACAGGTGGATACCAGGATAAAGGAGATCGGAGAGCAGATCAGCCGCGACTATGCGGGCAGGCAGGTTCATTTGGTGTGTGTGCTCAAGGGCGGCAGCTTTTTTCTGTGTGAGCTCGCAAAACGTATCACAGTGCCGGTGTCCCTTGATTTTATGTCAGTTTCGAGCTACGGCAGCAATACCAAGTCGAGCGGGGTGGTCAAGATCGTGAAGGACCTTGATGAGCCTCTAAAGGATAAGGATGTCATTGTTGTTGAGGATATCGTGGATTCCGGAAGGACGCTGAGCTATCTGCTCGAGCTGCTGGGGCAGCGCGGACCAGGGAGCATGAAGCTTTGTACACTGCTTGATAAACCGGACAGACGCGTTGTCGATGTGAAGGTGGATTACACAGGCTTTGAGATACCGGATGAATTTGTTGTGGGTTATGGTCTTGACTATGACCAGCGATACAGGAATCTTCCGTATATCGGCGTGGTTGAATTTGACTAGAAGGAGACAGAAATTGGGAAAAGGTGCAAAAGGAATCAATTTGACATTTATATTTATATTGGTGCTGGTGCTGGTACTCATCTGGGCAAGCACCAACAGTGGCGGCAGCGGCTCCTATACGATGGCGCAGTTTGTGGCTGAGATGGAGGAAGGGCTGGTTGTGGACGTGGAGATCCACCCCAATGTACAGGTGCCCACAGGTATGCTGCGCATCACGTTAAAAGATAATCAGCAGAGAAATCTCTATGTGTCTGATGTCATTGAGGCACAGGAGATCATAAAGAGCTATAATATAGAGCCGATCGTGAGAGATGTGCCGCAGGAGAACTGGTTCATCACAGAGCTGCTCCCGCTGTTGATGCTGCTGGTTGTCGTGGTGTTTATGTTCAGTATGATGAACGCTCAGAATGCCGGAAACAGCGGCGGCAAGATGATGAATTTCGGAAAGAGCAGGGCGCGCCTCATGACAGGCGGTGAGGTCACATTGAAGGATGTGGCAGGGCTCAAGGAAGAGAAGGAGGATCTCGAGGAGATCGTGGATTTCCTCAAGGATCCCGGAAAATATACAAAGGTCGGGGCAAGGATCCCCAAGGGTGTCCTGCTAGAAGGCGCACCGGGTACTGGTAAGACATTGCTGGCAAAGGCGATCGCGGGCGAGGCGAATGTACCGTTTTTTTCGATATCAGGGTCCGATTTCGTGGAGATGTTTGTCGGTGTCGGTGCATCGAGAGTGCGTGATCTGTTTGCTGAGGCGAAGAAGAACGCGCCCTGTATCGTGTTCATCGATGAGATCGACGCGGTGGCAAGGCGGCGCGGCACCGGTATGGGCGGCGGTCACGACGAGCGCGAACAGACCCTGAACCAGATGCTTGTGGAGATGGACGGATTTGGCACGAATGAGGGTATCATCGTGATGGCGGCGACGAACCGCGTCGATATCCTCGATCCGGCAATCCTGCGTCCGGGGCGCTTTGACAGGAAGATCACGGTGTCTCCGCCGGACGTGGGCGGCAGGGAGGAGATCCTCAATGTACACGCAAAGAATAAACCGCTCGCAGAAGATGTGGACCTAAAGCAGGTAGCGCAGACGACAGCGGGATTTACAGGTGCCGATCTCGAAAACCTCCTGAACGAATCAGCGATCCAGGCAGCAAAAGAGAACCGTTCTTTTATTAAGCAGGATGACATCAAGAGGTCCTTTATCAAAGTAGGCATCGGTGCGGAAAAGAAGAGCCGTATCATATCTGAGAAGGAAAAGAAGATCACCGCTTATCACGAGGCAGGTCATGCGATTTTGTTTCATGTACTTCCCGATGTGGGACCCGTCTATACGGTGTCGATCATACCGACCGGACTTGGCGCTGCGGGATACACGATGCCGCTTCCTGAACGGGACGAGATGTTCAACACCAAAGGCAGGATGCTGCAGGATATCATGGTTTCGCTTGGCGGGCGGATCGCGGAGGAGATCATATTTGACGACGTGACGACCGGTGCTTCGAGCGATATCAAGAAAGCGACCAAGGTGGCGAGAGCCATGGTGACAAAGTATGGATTTTCTGACAATATCGGCGTCATCAACTACGATGAGGACGACAACGAAGTGTTCATCGGCCGTGACCTGGCACACACCAGAAGCCATTCTGAGGCTGTCGCGAGTGAGATCGACGTCGAGGTGAGGGCGATCGTGGACGACTGCTACAAGAAGGCAAAGGATATCATTATGAAATATGAAACTGTGCTTCACGCCTGCGCGGAACTTCTGCTGGAGAAGGAGAAGATCGGCAGGGATGAGTTCGAGGCGCTGTTCGCATAAAATAGTATTAATAAAAAACAGTCACTTATAGAGATATGGGTGGCTGTTTCTAGAATGCTTTTGACAATGTATCTGATGACTGGTATGCCAGAGCATTTTTCAAACACGCTCTAGGATGTAGCAGGGCGGGAAGTGATGATATGAATGGTGGCACTGCAGATAATGCTGTTATGGAGAGCAGTAAAGAGGAAAGCGATGCGCATGACAGCACAGAGAAGGATGACAGTGTAGAGGCGGGCGCTCAGGCGGAAAACAGCATTGAGGCGGAGGCAGTGCCGACGGAGAATCAGGTCACGGACAACGCACGCACAGAAAATAAAGAAATGGAGGAATTGACAGCAATGAGTATTATGAAGGACATGAAGATCGGATGGAATGTGGGAAATACCTTGGATTCCGTCAGAACGGACATTACGAGGATTGATGCACCGTACAAATTTGAGACAGCATGGGGCAATCCGAAGGTGACACAGGAGCTGATCGACGCAGTGCTTGACTCGGGATTTAATGTGATCCGCGTTCCGGTATCGTGGACGAACCACATCGGACCGGAGCCGGAGTACCAGATTACGGAAAGCTGGATGGAGCGGGTGAAGGAGGTTGTTGACTATGCGTATCATAAAGGGGCATACGTGATCCTCAATATCCATCATGAAGACTGGAACTATCCGTATTATGACAATCTTGACCGCGCATCTGCCGAGATGGCAGCTGTGTGGGGACAGATCGCGGAAGAGTTCAAGGACTACGATGAGCATCTGATCTTTGAGGGGCAGAATGAGCCCAGAAAAGTGGGAACACCGCTCGAGTGGAACGGCGGCGACGCAGAGGGCTGGGAAGTTGTCAACAAGACAAACAAGGTATTTGTCGATACCGTGCGCGCGGCGGGCGGATCAAATCCGTATCGTATGCTGATGATTCCGGGATATGCGGCGAACTGTACTGTCGGCATCCAACATATCGAGGTGCCGGAAAATGACAATCGTGTCATAATTTCAGTCCACGCGTATGAACCGTATGACTTTGCCTTGAATCCAAACGGCAGGAGTGAGTGGAATCACGACACGGACGCGATCGATAAGCTGATGGGTGATCTGAAAACACTTTTTATCGACCAGGGAATACCAGTCATCATCGGGGAATTTGCAGCTATGAACAGGGATAATGTGCAGGATCGCGCAGAGTGGGCGGCGTATTATGTGAGCGCCGCCAAGAAGATCGGCGTTCCCTGTGTCTGGTGGGACAACGGTCTCTTTGAGGGGGACGGCGAGCGTCTCGGTCTCTTTGACAGACATACATACGAGTGCAGATATCCCGAGATCCTGTCAGCGCTGATGCAGGGATTGGGTGAGTAGGGTCTGCCCGGCAGAGAAGATGACAGCCGACACCGCGTATTACCACAATAAATGATAAAGTTCTGGCAAGTGATATGATCGGTGAATAAGTTTCCACTTTTTCCAGATACTAGTTATGAGCTGTGGAAAAATAACTGATACAGATTGCGCGGCTTATTGTCCCAGTTATTTTCCTACGGATCCTTAATGCTTGGAACAGTCAAAAATTGTATTTGGAACGGAGGAAATTATGATCTTAACAGAAAAAGAGATGACGACAGTCAAGGATCTGCAGACACAGGAGAAGGCGTGTATCGAGAAGTACCAGCGCTATTCCGGCGAGGCGAAGGACATGGTCTTGAAGGATCTGTTCAAGACGCTGCAGAGCAAGGAGCAGGAGCACTACGATTCTTTGCAGCAGGTGCTCGGCGGCAAAGTTCCGTCATGCAACTGCAACGATTCGGACGGCAGAAACTACAACCCGAAGGCGACCTATGACAAGATGAGCGACTCCGCGGACAAGAAGACAGACAACTTCCTTGCGACGGACTGCATCGCGTCAGAGAAGCTTGTATCCTCAGAGTACAACACCAATGTATTCTGCTTCAAGGATTCCGACATGCGCAAACTCCTCGCAGATATCCAGGTCGAGGAACAGAATCATGCGGAGATGCTGTATAAATACAAGACGGTAAACGGAATGTCATAAGGATCTAAGCGTGACAGGAGGGCATAACGCAGGTTGTGCCCTCCTGTTTTGATACAGAAATGACTTTACTGACTCTTATGCTGTATAAAAAATGACGGAGGACAGATAATACGCAATAGGAGAAAGAGGGGAAAGATATGGATTTTTTAGCGCGGAGTGACTATCAACGGGTTGTGTTATACATTCTGACATCAGTGTCAGTTATGCTTGCATTAAAATATCTTCTGCCATATTTTCTGCCATTGCTGGTAGCGTTTTTGATCGTGGTGCCACTGCAGCGTTTTTGTCAGCGGCGGGAGAGGTCTTTGGGCATCAGGGATGGAAGAAGCAGGAACAGATCCGGACAGAAAGGATTCATGGCGGGCGGGATCCTGTTCGGCATTATTCTGATCGTCGCATTGATCATTGTGGGGCTTGGCACATTTTTGATCAGTAAGGCCAGGACATTTGTGCAGAACGCGGATTTCTGGACGGACAGCATCTCGCAACTGATCACAGGTTTCAGCGCGGGAATCGAAGATTTTTTTCAGTTGCAGCAGGGAACTGTTGAAGTCTGGATCACAGAGAGGCTCGCAGAGCTTGGAGAATGCGTCGCGAGGTCCGGCGACGGCCTGCTGACCGGAAGTCTGCGTTATCTGTCAGTGGCGGGGCGCGCAGGCACTTTCGTCGTGGTGAGTTTTATCTGTGTTGTCCTGTTTGCGAGGGAGATCGAGGGCTGGCAGCAGGGGCTTTTGAACCTCGCTTCGATCGAGCCGGCGATCGATCATATCCTGTCGATCTTCCTGCGTATCGGGAAAAAACTTGGAAACATGATAAAGACATATCTTAAGACACAGACGATCATACTCCTGTGTATCAGCGTCACCGCGACCATCGGTCTGTATCTGGGAGGGACGTCAGAAGGCTGGTTCTATGGAATCCTTGCTGGCTTTATGGATTTTCTTCCCTTTATCGGCACGGGGATCGTGCTCATTCCGATCGGGGTCATGAGTTTCTTAAGGGGCAATATCGTCAGTGGGGTGATCATCATTCTCACCTATTTTGCGTGCGTGCTCATTCGGGAGTTTCTGGAGCCTCGTCTGCTGGGAAACGGTTTGAAATTTTCGCCGGTGGCGATATTGATCTCTGTATATGCCGGCGTGATCTACTATGGCATCGGCGGTGTCATTCTGGGTCCGGTCACGCTGTTGATCCTGGTGGAGCTTGGAAGGGAGATCTTCATGCCGAGGCGTGTGTAGGTATCTGATGATGCAGGACAAAATCTCCCCTACTCGATCAGTGTGATCGCTGCTGTCCCGACCATATCCCCGCGGACAGTCACTGTCAATGGCGTGGCGGCAGTGGTGCCCTTGCCGGTGGCGGCGTAGATCATCAGCTGCCCTCTGTAAGCCCTGCGGTAATCTGCTGTGTACTCTGTCACGTCAGCGAGGTCGCCGTTCTCTATACCGAGCAGTGTTCCGTTGGTGACAGTAACATGGAGCAGTGTGGAATCGTGGTACACGCGTCTGCCGCTTCCGTCAAGCATGGTAACTTCAAGCTGATGGATAGGATTGCGGTATCCGACAGCACCTGCAATGATCTTATTTGCCTCCTGAGTCAATGTGCGTTCCTGTATATCTATCTGACATGCCGCCGTAGTCGTATACAGACTGTGACTGACACTTGTGTCATTTTCTGAGCCCTTTGCTGTCAAGGTTCCCGGTTCAAAACTCACGGGTGTGAGGATGCAGTCCCTGTCCGCATCTTTCTCGTAAATGCCAAGGCTCCTGTCATTAAGGAACAGCTCGACAGATGATAAGTTTGTGTAGCATTTGACGGTGATCAATTCCCCATTACAATAATTCCAGCTCTCAGTCGATGATGCAGATTCGCAGGTGTAGGCGTCCGCTGCGGTCTCACCCCAGGAAGTGACACAGCTGTCAGTTTCCCGCACAGTGGTCAGGTGGATCATGGGCTCATCTGACCAGAAGCTCTGTCTGCGGTAATAGCCTGGCTTTTCAAATCCGGCGAGCGTGAGCAGTCCCGCGCCGGATCCATGGATCGGCCAGCCGTGCGCCTCCCCGAGATAGTCGATTCCTGTCCATAGGAACTGACCAGAGATATACTCGTTGTCAGTCACTGCGTGCCAGTCCTGGAGGCGGTGTCCGTTCTCGCTCCCGAGCAGCGGTTTGTCGGGAAAAGCAAGATGGTGTTCTGTGTACAGATTTTCTTTGTAATTGTAGCCGGCGACATCGACGGAATCAATAAAACCAAGGTCCGCGGAGTGTTCTGGGAAGGCGGCGGCAAGGGTAACTGGGTGGGTGGTATCCACGGTCTTGACAATATCGCACAATTTTTTTGCCAGCTCTGCAAGACGCTGGGCATTGGGGCGGGCGGGATTGTACATGCGCTCCGCTTCCGGTTTGTTGGCGTCGTTGTTGCCGGTGACGCAGCTGCCCGGAACGGACACAAAACTTGGGTGGCAGTAGGGATCGTTGGGGTAGTCGATCTCATTGCCGATACTCCACAGGATCACGCTTGGGTGGTTGCGGTCGCGCAGGATCATATCTGTGAGATCACGCTCGTGCCACACGGGAAAATCAGTGTAATATCCCTGGTGCTTCGGGGGATAAACATTGTGTCCCTGCCACCACTTATTTTTGGGTCCCTCCCACTCATCAAACGCCTCATCCATCACGAAAAAGCCAAGGACATCACACAGCGTGTACAATTCGGGCATATGCGGATTGTGGCTCATGCGGATCGCGTTGCAGCCCATTTTTTTGAGCTTTATGAGCCTGCGGCACCATACCTCGTAGGGGACAGCGGCGCCAAGGCAGCCGGCGTCGTGATGCAGACAGACGCCCTTGAAGAGATAGGGTTTCCCGTTGAGGAAAAAGCCTCTGTCGGGGTGAAAGCGGAAGCTTCGGATGCCGACCTTCATCTCATGTACCTGATACGATTTCTGGTAGGAGATATACGTTTTCACCGTGTACAGGTTCGGGTTTTCCGGCGACCAGAGTTTGGGGGTCTGTATGGTTCCGCTATTTGTGACTTGTTTGGAGGAATGTGCCATGATGGTTGTCTGCGAGATGGCTTCGCCTACAAGTTTCCCTGCATTGTCGAAAATGACGTTTGTGACACTGACCAGACTGTTCTTGTCTGTCGCATTGGCTAACTCGTTGACGATCTCGTAGTCAGCGCTGGTGTCGTCGACCTTGGGAGTATGAAAGAAAATGCCATTGTCGACAGGGTAAATATTTTCAGATATGGTCAATGAAACCCTGCCTGTGATACCGGAGCCCGTAAACCAGCGCGAGTCATAGAGTTCGCGTCTGTCGACATACACACTGATGATATTGTCGGCATCGAAATGAAAACAGTCCGTCACGTCATATCCAAAGGAGATGTAGCCGTTTGGACGCTCGCCGAGATAGGTGGAATTGCACCAGACGCGGCTGTTTTTGTAGATGCTGTCAAAGTGGATGGAAATATGCTTTCCGCGCCACGCTGCATCGGGGGTGATGCGGATGCGATACCAGCCGATGCCGCCAGCAAGATATCCGGTGCCGCTGGAGTACTCTTTTGAGAAGGGCATATGTACTGACCAGTCGTGGGGAAGCGATACGGACTCCCAGCTGTCATCCTCATACCATGCCTGCCACGCATCGGGCGTATCACCAAGGTGAAAGCGGGCATGGTTCAGCGGTATCGTCAGTGTGTCATTGATTGTTTCCATAAGTATCACAACTCCTTTCGGTAAAGAACTTTTTATCCCTTTATGGCTGATTATAGCACAATCAGGGATGCATTTCTATAAGATTTGCGAACTGGAGCTGATAGGGATTAGAAAAGGAAAGGTGTGTCTCAAGCGCGATCTGATACAAAGACAACATTTTCTTGTTAAGTGCAAGTTTCTTTTGTTATAATAGATTCGTACAGTTGCAGGAATGATCGTCCGTATACACTCTGCAGCTGCAGTAAAATTTTCAAGAAAGAAGAGAAATTAAACGATGAAACAAAAGTATTTATTAACCATCTTGGCAGCAATGATTTCCGCTCTGTGTATAGGATGTGCAGGTAGTCCTTCTGAAGACGAGCAGGCAGAGGAAGCCGTGACAGTGATCGCAAAGGGGGAAACGATCACGATTGACAATGTATGTGAATTTCGCATTCAGGATATTGACTTTACACAGGAACCGGAGCATTATCACAAAGCGGAGAGTGGCAAGACTTATGTGGAGGTGAGTATTGTCTACAAAAATCTCACAGATGAAGATGTGTGGGCAAAAAATATTGCGGAGGGAAAACTACTCTATTCCGGGAAATATGAATATGTGGGTGTTGCCAGATCTGGGGAGGACGACAAAGAGAGTCTGACATACACATACAGCAGAACTGTTAAGCCGCAAAAGACGGAGTACATATATTATTTCTTCAGTGTACCGGAGGAAATACAGGGCAGTGATGGTGCGATCGAACTCGATCTTTCCATCTGTGATAATGATTACTGTGTCATCGAGAGAGAGGGGACAAAAGAACCGCCATCTGACGAGAAGGACAGCGGGGAGACCGGGAAAACATCAGGCGCAGTCGAGAGCGGCGAGACAGTGGTAACGGAGAACTGTGAGTTTTATGTCGATTTTGCAAAGATCACAAAAGATATCAGACCCACAAAACCAGGTGAAGCATATGTCTACTTCTCAGCTGATACAGGAATGACGTTCATAGACCTCTGTGTTGCGTATAAAAACACATCAGATCAGCACATACGCGCAGATAAATCAGTATCTGCAAAATTGAAACTGTCAGAGGATAACACCTGCAAGGCGTCTCATTTGGTAGAAACAAATGGAAGAGCCGGGCTTGATTACGCAGGTGAGGCGTACATTATCCCCCTGTGCACAGAATATGTTCACTGTGTCTTTCAGGTCCCTGAGGAGGAGGCAGAAGACTTGGAACATGTGGAAATATCGTTTAAGGTAGACGGTCATAGTTATAGTTATCTTATCCCGTAACACTATTCACCACTCTTTACCCCGCGCAGGATTTATCAGCCTAAAGACAGTGAACAGCACAGGCACGAATCCCGATTCGGAATGCTCTGTCATCGTGTACGCCGAGACAGCCAGATGTGAGCACAACCGCTGCGAGCAGGCGGTGCTCATCTCGCAGGTGATCACGAAGGAGGAGCTCTCGGACTTTGCGGACGATGGGCTGTTCCCGATTCAGAAGATCACATACACGGATCCGCAGTCGCGAGGCGGCTGCGGACCGGTGACGATCACGCACAGGGACGGGACGGTGAAAACGATCGATTTTGACGCGGTCGAGGGGCAGCTGACGCTGTGATATTTTCGGGCTATAACATTTTCAGGGCGTCCTCGATCTGGGGCGCCCTTCGCTCGTACACGGCGATGACTTTGGCGATCTCATCGGTGTCGAGCGCCTTTTTGTTCTCCGCGTAGAGCGCGAGGAACAGCCACAGCATGTGCGCCTTGGCGATGCCGTACAGAAGATGTTTTGAGAAGCTGTAGTCCTCAAAAATATCGAGAAAGTCCGTGTACAGGAAATACTCGTAATACCGGTTCAGCAGCGTGTCGAGATACGGCATTTTCTGATACAGGCTCTTTTTCAGCGCGGCGAGTTTCCGCTCCCCGGCGGCGGGATCGGTGTGGCGCAGCACCCCGAACCTGCGGAGATATTTTCGGCACAGGCGATATAGAAACGGCGAGATCGTCCGAAGGCTCGGGTGATAGAATCCGTTAAAAAACAGTGTATTCATTCTCTGGAAACCAATCTCATAGCGCTCTTCGGAGGCGTAGTCCGCAGGACTTGGAAGCGGGGACTGCGAAAGACATGCATTCTGTGCGTCGCGCCCGTACGCCACGATCGCCATGCTGTCAAAGCGCGTTTCGCTGTTCAGCATGGAAGCCAGCTGGCTCCGCGCGCTCAACAGGTGATCGAGAAATTCCCTGTCGTCGTTGGTCGTGTTGACCTCATAGGTCACAGTGCCCTCCGACTCGGTGAAGTCAAACGGCTTGTCCGCAAGGACAGACACGAGAAAAAGTCTTGCGGACTCAGGGCAGGCGAGGTAGAGTGTCTCCTCGCAGAAAAAGTCGAGGTTGTAGAGCTGTCTTGGAAACTGGATGCACACGGCGGGCATGTACGCGGTCCCGTGCTTTTTCTGCATCGTGCAGAGGCGATCCAATCCCCAGAAGGGACAGCCGCGGGGCGTGCTGCGGAACGCGACGAGCTCCTCCGTCTTCTCGATCGAACACCGCAGCAGGGTTCCGAAGAGCCCCTTTTCATTCAGATATTTCAAGTACATGTCATGGTCTATGGGAACCTTCCAGCCGCGGCAGCAGTTGAAGGAGCAGTCGGCGCCGGTGCACCGGAATTCGTTTAATATGGAGATCCGTCTGATCAGCATGGGTGCGATACCTCTTGAAAAGTAATTTGTCTGGAGCGGGATACTGGTATTATTGTAAGGGAAAGGGGCGGATCGCGCAAGTACTTTTCGGGTAACTGCATGAGTTCACGGTTCCTATTGCTTTAATGTTATGATTGTATGAAACGTAAAAGTGTCATCATTGTAATACATCTGCATGTTGCCATGATATTTTTGGACTGTTTTTTGTATGCTTTTTAAGCCAAAGCCATGCCTCCTTTTGTCGCTTTTTTCGGTGCAAAGTTGTCTGCCTTTGCTGAGAAAAGGATTGGTTCTGCATGAGTTGATGACTGTTATTACAACGAATGGAGTTTTTTCACGCTTGCCTGTATTGATTTCAATAAAAGAATCAGGAACGATCCCTGCCGCTTCAAGGGCATTGTCAAGCAGATTGCAAAACAGGGAAGTAAGGTCATTGTCGGCAATGAAATCCACTGTCCTGCTTCGTATGTCGGCATGTTGATCAAATGGAGGAGATATGATGAAAAAGAGCGTTTCGAAAAAGATGTTTGCGTTGTCTGTGCCTGTGTCTGCCGGTATTCTGTTGATTGGCTGTTCCGGTACGGCAGCAGAACCCTCGGAGAGTACACCGGCGGAAATCACAGAGGCGACGCAGGAGAGTGCAGGAGGGGCGGAATCCGGAACAAACCATATCAGCGAGAAGGTGTCCGACATGCTGGTCATTGATGCGGATGTAGTTTTGCCAAAAGACCAGGTATACAGCGTGTATGCGTTGACAAAGCAGGCATTTCCGAGAGAAGATTTAGATGGTTTTTTCGGAGCGTCGGAAGCAGTCATAACGGATCACCCGGAATGGGTGGGGGCATATTCTGCAAAGACGGAAGAGGGCGGATACTTTAGTACGGATCCCTATGGAAATTTTACATATGCCAAGGACGAGGAAAGGGACGACTACATCGTATATTTGGTGGAATCCGCATATTATAATGCTGGCAGCTGTTCTTTCCAGAAGGAAGAAATACCGGATTTGTCCTTCCTGAACGCAGAGAATGCCATTCAGACAGGAAAGGAAAGGATTAAGGAACTGACCGGACAGGATTCGGAGGTTCTTGCTGCCTATGCTCTGAACCGGGAAATTCTGACAGCGTTGGAGGAGGAGTACAGGCAGACTCAGAAATACCAGGAAGATGCACAGAGAGGAAAAGAAACGACGGTCGATGACTGGTCGGACGCAGATGAGATATATTATATGGAGTATAGACTGACGAAGGATGGTCTGCCAATCTACAGCGGCATCAATGAGCCGGGCATATCCATGGCAGTGGAAACCTTTTGGACGGCTGAAACCCGAATCACGATGCTGCTTGATCAGGATGGGATTCGCTATATAGCCAGCAGGGGAGGAATTTTTGACGCCAGCCCGGAAGCAGAGGCGCAGACGATCATCTCTGCGGAGACAGCACTGGAAGCGGTAAAGGAAATTTATGGGAATACCATATTGAGCTCGCAGGTTACAATCTCCCGGATATGGCTGGAATATGTCGTTGTGCCGGACTGGGAAGAGAAGGAACAGTATAAGCTGGTGCCTTATTGGTGTGTGCAGATAGATTCGCCTTCGGGAAACAGCAGTGCGGAGCGGATCAATGCGATAACGGGAGGGAATCTATCCTATGGAGCATAAAGAGGCATTGCCCCGTCTGCTTGGCGCTGAATTTAGGAGGAGTCTGACGGTGAGATTTCTCCTTGTATCGGTCGGCGTGGTATTGTGCATCTGTCTGGATACCTGGAACCAGATACCGTTTATGTGGACATCTCCTGAGACGATGGATGTATATTATTCTCAAAGCCGCCGTTTTTGGCACGTGACAATTCTCTACTGTACGACGGCTTTTTTCTTTTGCCGTCGTGCGGCAGTCGTTACTCTACGGTACAGAAGCCAGAGCTTGCTTGTTCCTTTCCCTGTGTGTGTGCGTCAAATTCCGCTTGACTATATTTCTCAATGCCAGTCAGCGTTCCATTCCCGGAGGCATCAGGGTGGGCAAAGTCACGGACTGTATAAATGTCAACGGTTCCGTCTGCGCTCCCCAAGAGGCGCATTGAACCCTTGAATTTTCCACTGGTCAACCCCTCGCCGTTGGAGGTCAGCACATCCCGGAAAAACCGAACCTTTTCACCGTTAAAATACCACTGGTCATTTTTGATGTCATAGGTAACGCCAAACGCCTCGTATTCCTTTGCCATATCTTCAAGCTCCTTTGCGGAGGGCGGATCACCAGCTAAGGCAACGGCGGGAGACGGATTTTTGATCGCCTCGATGTCACGGGCGGCAAATTCTTCCGCCGAAAACGCCTTCACACCAGTCAGCTTTCCGCTGGGGTCGAAAGAACCATCTTCGGCGCGGACAATGCTGGTAGTGTCACGGACAGCATATACATCAACCACGCCATTCTCGTTGAAAAAGTCATTTCCGGCCTGCATCCCGTTCTCCACGGTATAGTAGTCCTCAAACCACCGTACCGCTTTCCCGTTGTATGTCAGTTCGTTTTTGCTGGCATCGTATGTCAGGCCAAACTGCGCATAAGGTTTGAACAGTTCTTCATAGGAAATTTCGGCGGAGGAACCGTTGTCTTCAGCAAACGCAACGATAGTCTGCTCGGATTTCTCCGTCATCGGTGGGGAAGCTGTTCCGGGTTGAGAGGCTCCTCCTTGGGCTGCTGCTGCGCTGCTGCACCCAGCCAGGCATCCCACAATCAGTACCCCTCCGAGGGCTAATGCGAGTAGTTTCTTTGTGTTCATTGGAATAAGCACCATCCTTTCTATGAGTGTACCTACAGAATACCACCCTTTTTTGTGATACATTTGGGATTCGTTTGTGATTTATGTGTAGTTGAAAAGCGGCGGGGCGATCGCCCGCCGCTTTCCTGCATTTGTCAGATTGTAAAAGAAAACTTTACTCCAGTCTGTGTATTGCAGACCGTACACTCACTTTCATGCTGGCGCAGTATCTCCTGCACGATATACAGCCCTAATCCGCTCCCGCCGGTTTTACGGCTCCTGGATTGCTCCACACGATAAAACGCATCAAATAATTTAGGAATACTATTCTCCGGGATATGTGCGCCTGTGTTTTCAACAGAAAATTCTATCTGTCTATGTTCTGTGTGGACAGATATATAAATAGAAGCTTCCTGTGGGGAATATTTGATTGCGTTCCCTATCAGATTTGAAAACACTTTCTCCATCAGCAGTTTGTTTCCGGCTATAAGAGCGGCTGGTGGAGCATCGAGATCTATTTGTAAGTCCTTTCCCGCAATCAAATCTTCGGTTTCACTTAAATAGGATTTGATTATCTGAACACAATCCAAACAGTCTTTTTTGAAATCTGCCCCCGCAGTTTCCAGCCGAGAGATTGTCAATATCTCCTGCACCATTGTTTCAAGGGTATTGGCAATTTCCAGCGCTCTTGTCAAATATTTCTCACGGTCTTTGTAGGCCCCGATGCCGAGCAGCATCCCCTCTAACTGGCCCTTTATAATGGTGACAGGTGTTTTCAGCTCATGTGAAACCGCCGAAAAGAAATTTGTGCGGGTCTGCTCCAATTCCTTTTCGTGCTCAATATCAGCTTCAAGTTTCCTGTTTGCGTTTTGCAAATCAGACAGGGCGGTTGAAAGATTGCGGGATAGCCTGTTCAGGCTTTTCCCCAGCGTCCCCAATTCATCAGTCCGTTGTTCATCAAGTGTCCAATCCAACTGCAAGTCAGACATTTTTTCGGATATGCGGCTGATTTCCAGTACGGGCTTTGTGATCATACGAGAGTACAGCCAAGATACGACAAGAGCAGTCACAAAAACAATTAGCAGGATCACCGGGAAAATACGAATAAAGGATTGTTGCAATTCTGAAATCTGTTCTGCCGCACCATAGACAACGAGAGTATAACGGTCACTACAATCAGAAAAAGAAAAATAGTACTGGTTTGATAAAACGGGAGAGGATTCACCAAAGTCGGTGACTGCCGTTTGTGCGATATTCCCCTCCCATTCATTGTCAAATTCTTCTGTGGGTAATGTAACCCAATCGCCGCCACTGTTGTATAACTCAACTGAATTGATTTCTGTATTCGCAATAAACTGGTCGAACAAGCCCCCACTTTCTGAAAACAACACTTGTTCCAGTTCCGCAATAAATTCTTGTGTCCGCTCATCTAAAATGGTATTTAGCCTGTTAGAATAGGTCTGTGGCATCAGCCGTGCCAGCAGACCGAACACGAACAGCGATACAAATAACAGCATAATTGATGTATATATAACGTGATTGATTATTGCTCACAAACACAGGCGGTCTATGACCATTTG